>Ga0299912_10000127_pt1 | contig 87050 bp, 93 predicted proteins | sample RVTome_2_FD_207667 | JGI IMG/M metagenome (GOLD analysis project Ga0299912, IMG submission 207667) | Soil microbial communities from uranium-contaminated site in the Upper Colorado River Basin, Wyoming, United States - RVT95D214 (version 2) ... | reverse complement strand
CGCGGTTCATGGTGCTGGTGTGGCGGGTCTGGAATCCCGGCGTGTCGACGAACACGAACTGCGCCTCGTCGGTGGTGTGGATGCCCATCACCCGGTGGCGCGTGGTTTGCGCCTTGCGCGAGGTGATGCTGACTTTCTGCCCGACGATGCGGTTGAGCAGCGTCGACTTGCCGACGTTGGGGCGGCCGACGATGGCAATGAGACCACATTTGAATTCGTTCATTTTTGCAACGCGGCGCACGCCTGGCGTGCGGCCTCCTGTTCGGCGGCGCGGCGGCTCTTGCCGACGCCGCGCGTGCTGAGCACGGGTTTGGCGAGTACGCACTCGACCGTGAAGCTCTGGTCGTGCGCCTCGCCCTGGGTATCGACCAGCCGGTAGTCAGGCAATGGCAGACGGCGCGACTGCAGCATTTCCTGCAACTGGGTCTTGGGGTCCTTGCCCGACGCCTTGGGGTCGATTTGCGCCACCAGCGGGTCGAACAGGCCGCGCACCACGCGCTCGGCCGCGTCGAACCCGGCTTCCAGAAAGACCGCGCCAAACAGGGACTCGAGCGCATCGGCCAGAATCGAGGGGCGACGGAAACCGCCGCTCTTCAGTTCGCCCTCCCCCAGCCGCAGGCTGTCGCCCAGCCTCAGCGTCACCGCAATCTCGGCCAGGGTTTCCTGCCGCACCAGGTTGGCGCGCAGGCGCGACAGGCTGCCTTCCGGCAAATCGGGGAACGCGTCGTAAAGCGCGCGGGCAACCGTGCAGTTCAGCACCGAGTCGCCGAGGAATTCGAGCCGTTCGTTGTTCGTCGCGCCGTAGCTGCGGTGCGTCAACGCCTGGGTCAGAAGGTCGGCGCGGGAAAAGGTATAGCCCAGCGCCTGCTGCAGGCGCTGGTTCAGCAAGGCATTATTCAATCTGGGCGGGGGCGGCGTTGGGGTCGCTGCTGGCACTGAAATCGACCACCAGGCTGACATTGCCGACGAGCTTGGTGCGGTATTCGTATTCCGCGGAAATCACCGGTGCGCCGCCACTGCGGTCGATGCTGAGGTCCTGCGGCTTGACCACGGTGACATAACCGGTGCTGGCGCGCTTCGAAAAGCTGTCACGGATCTCGGCATTGCTTTTCGACCGGATCTCGGAATCCTGCCCCATGGTGGCGAGGATTTTCTTCACCGAGAAGAACTCGATGTAGGCCGGCACCAGCTTCATTGCCAGCAGGGCCAGCGCAACCAGCACGATGGCGACGAACAGGAAGCCGAACATGGTCAGGCCACGTTGCTTGGATTGCATGGGGCGTACGCAGTGCATGGTGTCTCCTTATCGAATGGTGGTGCCGATGCGGCCGAAGTCGTCGAAGTTCATCCAGATGAAAAAGGCCTTGCCGACGATGTTCTCGTCCGGGACGAAGCCCCAGTAGCGGCTGTCGTTGCTGGCATCCCGATTGTCGCCCATCATGAAATAGTGTCCCTGCGGCACCTTGCAGGCGAAGCCCTCGCCGTCGGCATTGTAGGAGCAGTTTTCACGGTAGGGGAAGTCCACCACCTGCGGCGGATAGACTGCGGGTTTGCCCGGCTCGGTCATCATGCTGTGACCGACGCCGTTGAGATGCTCGTCGTACACCATGGCCGTGACGTAGTTGAGGCCGTTGCCGACATAGCTGTAGGTGCCGGTGCCGGCGCTTGGCACCGGGCGGCCGTTGATGCTGAGCTGCTTGTCGCGGTATTCGACCACGTCGCCCGGCACGCCGACCACGCGCTTGATGTAATCGAGGCCGGGATCGGCCGGATAGCGGAACACCATGACGTCGCCGCGCTCAGGATTGTTCAGCTGGACGACTTTCTGGTTGATGACCGGCAGGCGGATGCCATAGGTGTATTTGTTGACCAGGATGAAGTCGCCAATCAGCAAGGTCGGCATCATCGATCCGGACGGGATCTTGAACGGTTCGACCAGAAACGAGCGCAGGCCGAACACCACCAGGATGACCGGGAAGAAGCTCTTGGCGTATTCGACGAGCAGCGGCTCGCGAACGTCTTTGTCGCGGTAGCGTTTCAGCAGTAGTGCGTCGAGCAGCCAGATGCCGCCGGTGACGGCCAGCGCAATGAAGAGGATGAGGGCGAAGTTCATGTTTACTTGTCCGAGACCTGAAGGATCGCAAGAAAGGCTTCCTGCGGGATTTCGACGTTGCCGACCTGCTTCATGCGGCGCTTGCCGGCCTTCTGTTTTTCCAGCAGTTTCTTCTTGCGCGTGATGTCGCCGCCGTAGCACTTGGCGAGCACGTTCTTGCGCAGCGCCTTGACGTTCTCGCGCGCGATGATGTTGGCGCCGATCGCCGCCTGCACCGCCACATCGAACATCTGGCGCGGAATCAGTTCGCGCATCTTGGAGGCAAGTTCGCGCCCCCGATACACGCTGGTGGCGCGGTGCACGATCAGGGACAGCGCATCGACCTTTTCATTGTTGACCAGGATGTCGAGCTTGACCAGGTCGCCCGCGCGGTATTCCTTGAACTCGTAGTCGAGCGAGGCATAGCCGCGGCTGGTCGACTTCAGCTTGTCGAAGAAATCCATCACCACTTCGTTCATCGGCAGGTCGTACACCAGCATCACCTGGCGGCCGTGGTACTGCATGTTCACCTGCATGCCGCGCTTCTGGTTGCACAGGGTGATGACGTTGCCGACGAATTCCTCCGGCACGAAAATCGTCGCGGTAATGATGGGCTCGCGGATTTCCTCGATCTTCGACAGCTCGGGCAGCTTGAACGGGTTCTCGACGTTGATCAGGGTGCCGTCCTTCATCAGCACTTCGTACACCACCGTCGGCGCGGTGGTGATGAGGTCCATGTCGTACTCGCGCTCCAGCCGCTCCTGCACGATGTCCATGTGCAACAGGCCGAGGAAGCCGCAGCGGAAGCCGAAGCCCAGCGCCTGCGAGACTTCGGGCTCGAACTGCAGCGCTGCGTCGTTCAGCTGCAGCTTGGTCAGCGCGTCGCGCAGCGCCTCGAAGTCGTGCGATTCGACCGGATACAGCCCGGCGAACACCTGTGACTGCACTTTCTTGAAGCCCGGCAGCGGCTCGCTTGCGGGGCGGTCGAGCAGGGTAATGGTGTCGCCCACTTGGGCGGACTTGAGTTCCTTGATGCCGGCGATCACGAAGCCCACCTCGCCAGCCGACAATTGCGGCCGGTCGACCGACTTCGGCGTGAACACGCCGACATGCTCGGTCAGGTGCTGCGCACTGGAGGCCATGAAGCGGATCTTGTCCTTGGGTTTCAGCACGCCGTCGACCACCCGCACCAGCATCACCACGCCGACGTAGTTGTCGAACCACGAATCGATGATCAGCGCCTTCAGCGGCGCGTCCTCGTTGCCGCGCGGCGGCGGCACCTGCTTGACCACCACCTCGAGGATTTCCAGGATGCCGATTCCGGTCTTGGCCGAGGCGCGCACCGCGTCGCTCGCATCGAGCCCGACAATGTCCTCGATTTCTTCCGCCACCCGGTCGGGGTCGGCCGCCGGCAGGTCGATCTTGTTCAGCACCGGGATCACCTCGACGCCGAGGTCGATCGCGGTATAGCAGTTGGCCACCGTCTGCGCTTCCACCCCCTGCGAGGCATCGACCACCAGCAGCGCGCCTTCGCAGGCGGAGAGCGAACGGCTGACTTCGTAGGAAAAGTCGACGTGGCCGGGGGTGTCGATCAGGTTCAGGCGATAGGTCTGGCCGTCCTGCGCCTTGTAGGTCAGCGCGGCGGTCTGCGCCTTGATGGTGATGCCGCGTTCCTTCTCCAGGTCCATCGAATCGAGCACCTGCGCCTCCATCTCGCGCTCCGACAGGCCGCCGCAAAACTGGATCAGGCGGTCGGCCAGCGTGGACTTGCCGTGGTCGATATGGGCGATGATGGAAAAATTGCGGATCAGATTTTGGGACACAACAAAACGGGCACGCTTACGTGCCCGGCAGGGATTCGATAAGACCCCGAATTTTAACGGATTTTGGTGTCATCAGGGCCCTGATTCAGGCGCAACCATTCCCTGAGTGCCGGCAAATCGAGCTGGTGGCGGCAAATCTCCAAGTCGCCATCGAACAGCAGCGGCACCTCCCAGCCGTACTGGGCCTTGAGCAAGGGGTCGGCGTCCACATCGACATAGCCCAGGCTGTGTCCGGTTCCCGCGATCAGCGAGCGCACCTCTGCCGCCATCTCCTCGCACAGCGGGCAGCCCGCCCGGGTATAGAGGGTGAGCGTTCTACTCACCCGATATCTTCAGCGGAATGTAGAGCGAACCTTCGCCGCGCCGCACCAGGATGGCCGCGCTCTTGCCCTTGGGAACCGACGCGATGGCCTTGCGGAAGGCCTCGAGCGTGGCCACCTTGCCGTTGTTCACCGCCAGGATCACGTCGCCGACGCGGATGCCCGCGCGCGCGGCGTCGCCGGTCACCTCCTCCACCAGCAGGCCGTGGTCGATCCTGAGCTCGCGCCGCTGTTCGGCCGTCAGTTCGGACAGGGCCAGCCCGCCCCGCGAATACGTCTTGCCGTTCTTGCTGGCAAGCGGCTCCTCCACCGGCAATTCGCCCAGTTCGACCGATAGCGTCTGCGTCTTGCCGCGGCGCCACAGTTGCAACGGAATCTTCGTCCCCGGCTTGGCCATGCCGACCATGCGCGGCAGGTCGCCCGAGTTTTCCACCGGCTTGCCGTCGAACAGCAGAATCACGTCGGATGCCTGCAGGCCGGCCTGGGCCGCCGGGCTGTCCGGCTGCACCTGGGCAATCAGCGCGCCGCGCGGACGATCCAGCCCGAACGAATCGGCGAGGTCGGCGGTGACCTCCTGGATCACCACGCCCAGCCAGCCGCGCGAAACCTTGCCGCCGTGTTTCAGCTGGTCCGCGACTTCCATCGCAACGTCGATCGGGATCGCGAACGACACGCCCTGATAGCCGCCGCTGCGGCTGTAGATCTGCGAATTGATGCCGACCACCTCGCCACGCATGTTGAACAGCGGCCCGCCCGAATTGCCGGGATTGATCGGCACATCGGTCTGGATGTAGGGCACGTAGCTTTCCGACGGCAGCGAACGCCCCTTGGCGGAGACGATGCCCGCGGTCACCGAATTTTCGAAGCCGAACGGCGAACCGATCGCCGCCACGGCTTCGCCGACGCGCAGCTGGGCGGGGTCGCCCAGTTTGACCGCCGGCAGGCTGTTGGCAGTGATCTTGATCACAGCGACATCGGTACGGCTGTCGGCGCCGATCACCTTGGCGGTGAATTTCCGCTTGTCGATCAGCTTGACCTCGACCTCGTCGGCACCACGCACCACATGGGCGTTGGTCAGGATGTAACCGTCGCTGCTGACGATGAAGCCGGAACCGGCGCCACGCGCGGGGATATCCTGCATTGGCCCGGGTCCGCCGGGTGCGCCCGGGAAGAAGCGGCGGAAGAACTCCTGCATCTCCTCGTCCTCGGGCATGGCGAAGGGAAAGCCCTCGCCGCGCTTCACCATTTTGGTCGTGCTGATGTTGACCACCGCGGGGCCGTGTTTCTCGACCAGATCGGCCACATCCATCACCTCTCTTGCCAGGGCGGGTGTTGACAAGGCAAACACCAGCGCTGTTGCTGCCAGAGCCTTTCTCATCATGCTTGTCCTTTCACCAGTTGAAGCGGGGATTTGTCCTCACGCCGGAGCACGACCGGACGCGCCGTCCGGCCGCCACGCGCAGCCAGCCATCCCGCCGCGCCGCCCAGCAGCATGCCGATCAGGGCCGGGCCGTCGCCGGGCCGCACCGCCTGCGCCAGCAGCGCGCCCGCCAGCATCAGGCCCAAGGGCAGGCCATAGGCACGCAATGCGATTTTCAGCACGCTGCCGTCGGCAATGCCCACAATGGCGCGGTCGCCCGGAGCCAGCGACAAGTCGCAATCAACCCGAAAAAGACGGGGCTTGCGCTGGAAAAGTTCGGCAATGCGGCGCGACGAGCACCCCTGGCCGCCGCAGGTGCCGCAGCCCGATGGCTCGACTGCCCGCACCCAGATCCCGTCCGGTGCGGTTTTGATGACCTCGACGGTTTGCTCCAGCATGGGATGCCTACTTTCTTTGCACCGAGTTGCCGGTTTCGATCAACGCCAGATTCGGCACCTCGCCCATGGTCGTCACGGTGTAGCCGTCGACCTCACGGCCATAGGCGCCGATCGCGCCTTCGGCCGACAGGCCGCGCAGGCGTTGCACCTTGGGATCGGCAGGCTCGACGAACAGGGACAGCACGGAGAGGCCGTCCGAGAAAATCAGGTGGGTCACCGGCATCGTCTTGCCCGGCAAGGGGCGCACGGCTTTCTGTACCTGCGCAAAGCCCGGCGGCGGCGTCACGCTCCAGTCAACGTCGGCCGGGGCGTCGAGGCTGGCGTTCTGGATGCGCTTGCCTTTCAGATCGTTGCGAAACAGCTGGCTATCGGGCGCCTTGCCGATCTGGATTTCGGAGAATACGAACATCGATACCACGTTGCCGTGGCCGTTGACGATATGCGACTTCAGCGGCAGCCCGGTCTGCTTGTCCAGCCACAGGGTGAACGCATAGCGATAGCCATCACGCGGCTCCAGCGTCACCACCTGGCAGAGTCGCCCCGCCACGCGTTCGGTCCCGCCGAGTTTCGCCTCGTAGTACTCGATCAGGCTGGCCGGCTGGGCCGGCAGCAAGGCCGGGAAGAAACGGCGCGACGTATTGCGCTCCATGCGCACATGCTTGCCGTCCTGCAGATGGCAGTACACGTCATTGTTGATGCGGATAAACTGGCGCGGCGAACCATCCAGCACCTCGACTTTTTCCTGCTCGCCGCTTGCATCGATGCGGTGCAGCACCCGCAGCACCTCGATGTGTTCGCCCTGGTGATACACATAGACACCGCTGTAGTGCTGCTGCTTGGCTGCCACGGCGGCACGGTTGAGCCAATCGAGCACGGTCTCGGCGTTCGCCGCACCGGACAAGGCCAGCAGCCCGGCAAACCCCGCGAGCAGCCAGCCCCGCCGCCAGACAAAGACCGCCTGCATCAGCGCGGCTCCGCCACAACCGCCACCGCGCGCTGGTAGGGAGACGCCACAGCCATCGGCGCGAACTCCTGATGCGCCACCCGGTATGGCGTGAGATGGCTGTCGGCGGCGGCCTGCTCGGCCTCCAGTCCGGCTTGCTGGAAGCCGGGTGCCACCGCCATCGGGGCGCTGGACGGCACGTCCATCAACCAGCCGGTGATCGAAACGACCCCCCACACCGCGAGTGAGGCGAACGAGGCCACCGCCACCCGTTGCGGCCATACGCTGCGACGCGGCGCCAGCACGGTCGGCTCGACCGCAAGCTGCGCCGAGAAACGCGCCATGAAATCGTCAGTCGCCGGCGCCACGCCGCGCATCAAGTCGCCGATGAGATGGTATTCAGACCAGTTTCGTCGCAGGCCGTCGTCGCGTTTCAGGGCGGCGATGCAGGCCTCGATGTCGGTGCGTGCCGCTTCGCCATCCAGCGCAGCAGACAACAGCTGCATCTCATGGTCGGCCTGTTGAGTCTGGGGGAGCGTATCGGGTTTGCGAAGTGCTGACATGGTTACCACCTTTTATCCTGACTGGTGCCCAGCATCGGGCGTATTTTTTCCGCAATGGCCTCGCGCGCCCGGAAGATCCGCGAGCGCACGGTACCGATCGGGCATTCCATCATCTGCGCGATTTCCTCGTAGCTCATGCCTTCGATTTCGCGCAGCGTGATGGCCGTCCGCAATTCCTCGGGCAGGGCATCGACTGCCTCATTGACTGCTTTGGCGATCTGCTTGGTCTGGAGTTCCGCATCCGGCGTCGCGATGTCGCGCAACATGTCGCCATCCTCATAATTCTCCGCGTCTTCCGCCTGCACGTCGCTCGACACCGGCTGGCGCTTGTGCGCCACCAGGTAGTTCTTGGCGGTGTTGACGGCGATGCGGTACAGCCAGGTGTAGAACGCACTCTCGCCGCGGAACCCGGGCAATGCGCGATAGGCCTTGATAAAGGCCTCCTGCGTAATGTCCTCGACCTCCGCCGAGTCGCGCACCATGCGCGACAACAGCCGCCCGAGCTTGCGGTGATACTTGATCACCAACAGCTCGAAAGCGCGCTTGTCGCCCTGCTGGGCGCGTTCGACCAAAACCTGATCCAGTTCGCGGTCCGACATATCTCCCTGCTGCGTTATGTTTATGCTGAAAGTATACGTGACCGCATCTTTCAGCGTGTGTGAGCCGCCCCAGGTAAGAAAGTTCACCCCGAGCAGGGTTATTCGGGCATGGCCCAAGCCTGCTATCATCCCGCGACACCATGCATAGATACGACGTCCTGATCCTCGGCAGCGGCCTCGCCGCGCTGACCACCGCGCTCAAACTGGCCGACCAGCGCCGCATTGCCATCGTCACCAAGCGCCTGATGACCGACGGCGCCAGCGACTGGGCGCAGGGCGGCATCGCCGCCGCGCTGGACAGCGGCGACTCGATCGAGGCCCACGTCCACGACACGCTGGTCGCCGGGGCGGGACTGTGCGACGAGGCCGTCACCCGCATGGTCGCCAGCCAGGCGCGCGACATGATCACCTGGCTGACCCAAAGCGGCGTCGCCTTCACCCCCGACCCGCAGGCGCCCGGCGCGCTGCATCTGGCCCGCGAAGGCGGCCATTCCCGGCGGCGCGTGGTGCACGCGGCCGACGCCACCGGGCACGCGGTGCAGACCAGCCTGCTCGACCGGGTACGCGCCCACCCCAACATCGACACTTTCGAGCAGCACGTCGCCATCGACCTCATCACGGGCAAGCGCGCGGGCGGCCAGGAACGTCAGATCCACGGCGCCTACGCGCTGAACAAGGGCACCGGCGAGGTCGAAACCTTCGCCGCCGGCCATACCGTGCTGGCGACCGGCGGGGCCGGCAAGGTCTACCTCTACACCACCAACCCCGATACTGCGACCGGCGACGGCATCGCGATGGCGTGGCGGGCCGGCTGCCGCGTCGCCAACCTGGAATTCGTGCAGTTCCACCCGACCTGCCTGTACCACCCGCACGCCAAATCCTTCCTCATCAGCGAGGCGGTGCGCGGCGAAGGCGGTCATCTGCTGCTGCCCGACGGCAGCCGCTTCATGCACCTGCACGACGAGCGCGCCGAACTCGCGCCGCGCGACGTGGTGGCGCGCGCGATCGACTTCGAGATGAAAAAGCGCGGCATCGACTGCGTCTATCTCGACATCAGCCACAAGCCGGCCGATTTCGTTCGCGAGCACTTCCCCACCATCTATCGCCGCTGCCACGAACTTGGCATCGACATCACGCGCCAGCCCATCCCGGTGGTACCGGCCGCGCACTACACCTGCGGCGGCGTGGTCACCGACATGAACGCGCGCACCGACCTGTGCAACCTGCATGCGGTTGGCGAAGTCACCTTCACCGGCCTGCACGGCGCCAACCGGCTGGCGTCGAACTCGCTGCTGGAATGCCTGGTGTTCGGCCATGCCGCCGCCGCAGACATCCTCGCCACGCCGCCCGCTCCCGCGCTCGAACTGCCGGCCTGGGATGCCTCGCGCGTCACCGACCCCGACGAGGAGGTAGTGATCTCGCACAACTGGGACGAACTGCGCCGCTTCATGTGGGACTACGTCGGCATCGTGCGCACCAACAAGCGGCTGGCGCGCGCGATGCACCGCATCCGCCTGCTGCGTGCCGAAATCGACGAGTTCTATCGCAATTTCAGGGTATCCAACGACCTGATCGAACTGCGCAATCTGGTGCAAAGCGCCGATCTCATCATCCGCTCGGCCCAGTTGCGCCAGGAAAGCCGCGGCCTGCACTACAGCCGCGACTACCCCGAGACGCTGCCGATCGCCGGCAACACCGTGCTCAACCCGCGTCCGGGGACGCTGTGTCCGAGCGTGTGCGGCGTGCCCAGCGAAGCGATACCCTGAGGCGGCGCAGGTCGTCGGCGCTCGCGCTGTCGGGCAGCAGCGTGAGGCCCCGCGCCTTCCCAGCCGTCCGGTAGCGCAGCACGATCAGGCCGGTCGACACGAAGCTGTCGCCCATCACCTCGGCATCGCGCCATTCCATCGCCTCATCCAGGCATTGCAGGCGGCCGCCTGCCGCGATCCGCAGCGCTGCCCGCGGACGCGCCCGCAGCCAGCCCCAAGCGCTCAAGCCGATGACGGCAACCCCAAGCGCCAGTTGCAAGCTAGCCGGCAGCGCCGCGCGGTACACGGCAAGCAGGGCCAGCGACGCCATGCCCGCCAGCAACAGCCCCAGACGGCGTGAGGGTTTGAGCTCAATCTCGCGCATCAGCGTGTACACTTTTAGGCTTCATCGCATCCCTTTTGACTGGACCGCATCGTGATCGATTCCTGGAAAACCTTTCTGCAGACGCAAGGCGCGGCCATCGAGGGTAACGCCGTGCTGAATTATGGCGACCCTGCCGCCGAGCGTGCCGCCGCTGCGGACGGCACCATTGTGGCGGATCTGTCGCAACTCGGCGTCATCGCCTTCCGTGGCGACGAGGCCGCCACCTTTTTGCAGGGCCAACTGACCAATGACGTGCGCAGCCTGCACGCCGACGCCGCGCAGTGGAGCGGCTACTGCAGCCCCAAGGGACGCCTGCTCGGCAATTTCCTGATGTGGCGGCAGGGCGAGGATTATTGCCTGCAGCTCTCAGGCGACATCCTTCCCGGCGTGCTGAAGCGCCTGTCCATGTTCATCCTGCGCGCCAAGGTGCAGGGCCGCGACGCCAGCGACGAAAGCGTGCGTCTGGTGGTGGCCGGCCCGCAGGCCGAGGCGGCGGTGACCGCCGCGATGGGCGCCGTGCCTGATGCGGCGATGCGCTCGATCGCCAGCGAAGGCGGCCTGGTGATCCGCGTGGGCGACGACAAGTTCGTGCTGTCGATTGTCCCCGAGCGCGCCGCCGCGGTGTGGCAGGCGCTGCGCCAGTCGGCCACCCCGGTCGGCGCCCCGGTGTGGGACTGGCTGCGGCTCAACGCCGGCATTCCGATGATCGTCGCCGCCACCCAAGAGCAGTTCGTGCCGCAGATGGTCAACCTCGAAGTCATCGGCGGGGTCAGCTTCCAGAAGGGCTGCTATCCCGGCCAGGAAATCGTCGCGCGCAGCCAGTACCTGGGCAAGCTCAAGCGCCGCATGTTCCTCGCGCATGTCGATGCCGAAGCCGCCCCGGGCGACAGCCTGTACAGCGCCGACCTCGGCGGCCAGGCCAGCGGCACCGTGGTCAACGCCGCGCCGGCGCCGACCGGGGGCTTCGATGTGCTGGCGGTGGCGCAGGTCGAAAGCGCGGCCACGCAGACCCTGCACCTGAAAGCCGCCGACGGCGCCGCGCTGAGCCTGAAACCGCTGCCCTACGCGCTGCCCGAATAGGTGAAGTCCGCCTACGTCTATTACCGCATCGACCCCGCGCAAACGCAGCTGGCCGCTGACCGGGTCGATGCGCTGCTGCGCGCGATGGCCATGCATTGCAGCCTGCCGCCACGCCGAATGAGCCGCTGTGACGATCCGGAAACGTGGATGGAAATCTACGAAGGCATTGCCGACTTTGCGGCATTTGCCACGGCATCGCATGCAGCCGCGCAAGATTTCGACTGCGCGACATTCACCCGGGATGAACGCCATATGGAGTGCTTTTGCGCGCCTGATGCGGCGCCATGAATAGAGCGGGGTGAGCCCCGCTTTATTCATGTGGAAGAGACCTTTTCCGGGATGGCCCGTCAACTTTTTTTTTGGGCAACGGGAATTCAGTCGGCCTCGATCACCGGCACCCGCGCCGCCAGCGCGCACAGCAATTCATAACTGCTGGTGCCGGCAGCTGCGGCCACCGCGTCCACCGGCAGCCCCTCTCCCCACAGCACCACCGGACTGCCGACTCCTGCATCGGCACACTCGCTCAGGTCGACGCACAGCATGTCCATCGACACCCGCCCCAGGGTGCGGGCGGGACGTCCGTTCACCAGAACCGGCGTGCCCGTTGGCGCATGGCGCGGGTAGCCGTCCGCATAGCCGCAGGCCACCACCCCCACCCGCATCGTGCGCTCGGCGCGAAACAGCTGGCCGTAGCCCACGCCCTCGCCCGGCTGCAGGGTCTGCACGCTGATGATTTCCGATTGCAGGGTCATCGCCGGACGCAGCCCCAATTGCCCGGCCGGCATGTCGGCGAACGGCGAGGCGCCATACAGCATCAGACCCGGCCGCACCCACGCCCCAACGGTATCCGGATAGCGCAGCAAGGCGGCCGAATTGGCGCTGCTCCAGGGCAGGCCATGGCCGGCCATTTCGCGCAGAAACGGCTGCAACTGCCAGTCCACCCCCGCGGCCTCGTCCGCCTGTGCAAAGTGGGTCATAAGCGTAATGCCCGCCACGCCGGCCAGGCCTTTCGCCCGCGCGACGACGGCGGCGTGATCGGCAAGCGGGAAACCCAGCCGGTGCATGCCGCTGTCGAACTTGAGAAAGACCTGCAACGGTCGTGCGGATGGGCGCTGCGCAAACCAGTCGAGGTGTACGGCATGGTGCAGCACCGGCCACAGATCCAGTTCGGCGCAGGCGGCGATTTCGTCTGCGCCGAAGATCCCCTCAAGCAGCAGGATGGGCTGTTCCACGCCCATCTGGCGCAGGTTGGCGGCCTCTTCCAGCGTCAGCACGGCAAAGCCATCCGCCGCCGCCAGTGCGCGGCGTGCGCGCGACAGCCCGTGGCCATAGGCATTGGCCTTGACCACGGCGAACATGCGCGCCGCGCCTGCATGGCTGCGCGCCACGCGCAGGTTGTGCGCCATTGCACCAATGGAAATCCGCGCCTGAATGGGCCGCATCGACTTAGTATGAACCTGGCTGCGCCAGGGTTTCGAAGCGCGTGTATTCGCCGAGGAAGGCTAGCCGCACGGTGCCGATCGGGCCGTTACGCTGCTTGCTGATGATGATTTCCGCGGTGCCCTTGTCCTGCGTATCGGGGTTGTAGACCTCGTCGCGGTAGATGAACAGGATGACGTCGGCATCCTGTTCGATGGCGCCCGATTCGCGCAGGTCGGACATCACCGGACGCTTGTTGGGGCGCTGTTCCAGGCCGCGGTTCAGCTGCGACAGCGCGATCACCGGCACGTGCAGTTCCTTGGCCAGGCCCTTGAGCGCGCGCGAGATCTCGGAGATTTCGGTGGCGCGGTTTTCGCCCGTGCTGCTGCCCGACATCAGCTGCAGGTAGTCGATCACGATCAGGCCGAGCTTGCCGCACTGGCGCATCAGCCGGCGCGCGCGTGCGCGCAGTTCCAGCACGTTGAGCCCCGGCGTCTCGTCGATGAAGACCGGCGCTTCGTTGAGCTTGCCGAGCGCGTAGGTGAGGCGCTGCCAGTCGTCCTCGCCCAGCTTGCCGGTGCGCAGCCGGTGCTGGTCGAGCTTGCCGACCGAGCCGATCATCCGCATCACCAACTGGGTACCGCCCATTTCCATCGAGAACACCGCCACCGGCAGGCCAGTGTCGAGCGCGACGTTTTCAGCGATGTTGATCGAGAACGCGGTCTTGCCCATGGAGGGCCGGCCGGCGACGATGATGAGGTCGCCCGGCTGCAGGCCCGAGGTCTTCTGGTCGAGGTCGTGAAAACCGGTGGGCACGCCGGTGACGCCGGAATCGTTGTCGCGGTGATACAGCTCGTCGATGCGCTCGACCACTTCCTTCAGGAGCGGCTTGATTTCGGTGAAACCCGCCTGCCCGCGGCTGCCGGATTCGGCGATCTCGAACACCTTGGCTTCGGCCTCGTCGAGCAGCTGCGAGGCGCTGCGCCCGGCAGGCGAATAGGCGGTGTCGGCGATCCCGGTTGCCACCTCGGCAAGCCGGCGCATCACCGAGCGCTCGCGCACGATTTCGGCATAGCGGCGGATGTTGGCCGCCGACGGCGTGTTGCTCGCCAGCGCGACGATATACGCTAGCCCGCCGACGCTCTCGAGCTGGCCCATCGATTGCAGCGCCTCGGACACCGTCACCGCGTCCGCCGGGCGGTTCTCGGCAACCTGCCGCACGATCGCGCGCAGGATCTGGCGGTGATCCTGGCGGTAAAAATCGCTTTCCGACACCACGTCGCCGATGCGGTCCCACGCGCTGTTGTCCAGCAGCAGGCCGCCCAGCACCGCCTGCTCGGCTTCCAGCGAGTGCGGCGGCAGGCGCATCTGTGCCAGTTGGGGGTCGGAGTTGGTGCTGAACGGGTGGATAGCGGCCATGGCAGGATTCTAGTCTTCAGCCCTCCGGCCACCAAGGGATAAGACTGTGGATAAAGCGTGTACATCCAGGAATAAAAAAGGGAGCCAGCGGCTCCCTTTTTGGGTGCATCCGGGCGGACTTACTGCTCGCCAACCACCACCACCGTGATGTTGGCAGTCACATCGGTGTGCAGCCCCAGCGTCACCGGGTATTCGCCAATGGCCTTTAAGGGGCCTTCGGGCAAACGGACTTCCGCCTTGACCACTTCATGACCTTGCGCTTTCAGTGCATCGGCGATGTCGGCGTTGGTGATGGAGCCGAACAGGCGGCCATCGACGCCGGCTTTCTGGCTGATCTTCACGCTGCTGCCTTCCAGCTTTTCGGCGCGACGCTGGGCATCGGCCAGTTTTTCGGCGGCGACGCGTTCCAGTTCGGCCTTCTGCGCAGCAAACGCGTCCATGTTGGCCTGCGTGGCACGGCGCGCACGGCCGGTGGGGATCAGAAAGTTGCGGGCATAGCCGTCTTTCACCTTGACCACGTCACCCAGATTGCCCAGGTTGACGACTTTGTCCATCAGAATCACTTGCATGGTCGTCTCCTCAATGCAGATCGGTGTAGGGCATGAGCGCCAGGAAGCGCGCACGCTTGATCGCAGTGCCCAGCTGGCGCTGATAATGCGCCTTGGTGCCGGTGATGCGGGCCGGAATGATGCGGCCGTTTTCGGCGATGAATTCCTTCAGCACCTCGATGTCCTTGTAGTCGACCTCAACCACCTTTTCGGCGGTGAAGCGGCAGAACTTGCGACGCTTGAAGAGACCGCGATTGCCGCTGTCGCGGCCGCCTTTTTTGGCGAACTTGCCGCCGGATTTACCACCCATGGGACGTGCCATGATTTATTCCTTTTCGATTCGATTCAATATCAGGATCAGTTGTCGGCTGTTCACGCTGCGTCGGTTCAACGCGCCTTCCAGTTTGACCTGCGTTCCGGTGGCCAGCTGCGCCAGTTGGGCGGCAAGCGATCCGCTCGCCTGCACTGTCAACTCGCATTCAACCTGCCGGGCTTGCGTGGCCACTGTCTGACTGCTGCGGTGTAAAATCACCGCTTCTGCAATCGGCACGCCCGCCGGACTGTAACGGACAGGATCAACCTGGATGAGGGCTCCGCTGATGACCAGCCTGTTCACTCATTCAACCCGGCACTCACTCAGGCTGCGGCGGGCGCCTCGGCTGCCGCTTCCGGCTTGGCGCCTTCTGCCTTGGCGCTGTCCAGCATGTCGCGCGACTTTTCTTCCTTCATCATCGGCGAGGCCGTGGTCACGGCGTCGTCGCGCTTGATGGTCAGATGGCGCAGCACGGCATCGTTGAACTTGAAGCCATGTTCGAGCTCTTCCAGGGTTTCCTGGTCGCACTCGATGTTCATCAGCACGTAGTGGGCCTTGTGGACCTTCTGGATCGGGTAGGCCATCTGGCGGCGGCCCCAGTCTTCCAGGCGGTGGACGCTGCCGCCGCGCGTGGTGATGTTGCTTTTGTAGCGTTCGATCATGGCGGGCACCTGCTCGCTCTGATCGGGATGGACGATAAATACGATTTCGTAATGCCGCATCAAGTTTCCTTTCGGTTCAGCCCCCCGCTGCGGTGCGGTAGAGCAAGGTCAAAAAAGCACAGGTCAAAAAACAATCCCCGGCAAACCGGGGACTCAAATCATACGCTTTTTGCCTGACAAATCAAGCCGATCGCAGCGCCCGGCGACGGGCTCAGATCACGCAGTCGACGTAATACGTGGCCTTGCCGTCGGCCACGTCTTCGACCAGGCCGTGCACGTCGGTCTCGAAGCCGGGGAATCTCACGTTGAAGTCGCGGGTGAACTGCAGGTAGCGCACGATGGTGCTGTTGAAGCGCTCGCCCGGAATCAGCAAGGGAATGCCCGGCGGATAGGGCGTCACCAGCATGGCGGTGATGCGGCCTTCGAGCTGGTCGATCTCGACCCGCTCGATTTCGCGGTGCGCCATCTTGGCAAAGGCGTCGGCCGGCTTCATCGCCGGCGCCATTTCCGACAGGTACATCTCGGTGGTCAGGCGCGCCACGTCGTTGGCCTTGTAGATGGCGTGGATCTGGTCGCACAGGTCCTTGAGGCCGGTTTTTTCGTAGCGCGGGTGCTTTTCGATGAATTCGGGCAGCACGCGCCACAGCGGCTGGTTCTCATCGTAGTCGGCCTTGAACTGCTGCAGCGCGGTCACCAGCGTATTCCAGCGGCCCTTGGTGATGCCGATGGTGAACATGATGAAGAAGGAATACAGCCCGGTCTTCTCCACGATGACGCCGTGCTCGGCGAGATACTTGGTGACGATCGCCGCCGGGATGCCCCAGTCGGCGAAGGCGCCGTCCATGTCCAGCCCGGGGGTGATGACCGTGGCCTTGATCGGGTCGAGCATGTTGAAGCCGGGCGCGATCTTGCCGAACTCATGCCAGCGTTCACCGGCCGCCAGCATCCAGTCCTCGCGATCGCCCACGCCTTCGTCGGCAAGCTTCTGCGGCCCCCACACCTTGAACCACCAGGAATCGCCGAATTCCTCGTCGACCTTGCGCATGGCGCGCCTGAAATCCAGCGCCTCGCGGATGGACTCCTCCACCAGCGCGGGGCCGCCGGGCGGCTCCATCATCGCCGCTGCCACGTCGCACGAGGCGATGATGGCGTACTGCGGCGAAGTCGAGGTGTGCATCAGGTAGGCCTCGTTGAAGCGGTGGAAGTCGAGCTTGCGCGTCTCCGAATCCTGCACCAGGATCTGCGAAGCCTGGCTCAAACCCGCCAGCAGCTTGTGGGTGGACTGGGTGGCGAACACCAGCGCATCCTTGGCGCGCGGGCGATTGCGGCCGATGGCGTGCATGCCGCGATAGAAGTCGTGGAAGGTCGCGTGCGGCAGCCAGGCTTCGTCGAAATGCAGGGTGTCGATGTAGTCGCCGAGCAGATCCTTGATCATGTCGACGTTGTAGAGAATGCCGTCGTAGGTCGACTGGGTGATGGTGAGGATGCGCGGCTTGCGCTTCACATCCTTGGCGAACGGATGCGCCGCGATTTTCTTCTCGATGTTTTCCGGACGGAATTCGTCCAGCGGAATCGGTCCGATGATGCCGTAGTGGTTGCGCGTCGGCGTCAGGAAGATCGGGATCGCGCCGCACATCATGATGGCGTGCAGGATCGACTTGTGGCAGTTGCGGTCGACCACGACGATGTCGCCTGGCGCCACGGTGGCGTGCCATACCATCTTGTTGGACGAGGAGGTGCCGTTGGTGACGAAGAACAGGTGATCGCAGTTGAAGATGCGCGCCGCATTGCGCTCCGACGCCCCCACCGGGCCGGTGTGATCGAGCAGTTGCCCGAGTTCGTCGACCGCGTTGCAGACGTCGGCGCGCAGCAGGTTCTCGCCGAAAAACTGGTGGAACATCTGGCCGATCGGCGCCTTCAGGAAGGCGACGCCGCCGGAGTGGCCTGGGCAGTGCCAGGAATACGAGCCGTCCGCCGCGTAGTGGGTGAGCGCACGGAAGAACGGCGGCACCAGCGAGTCGAGGTAGGCGCGCGCCTCTCGCCCGATATAGCGGGCGAGAAACTCCGGCGTGTCCTCCAGCATGTGGATGAAGCCGTTCAGCTCGCGCAGGATGTCGTTCGGGATGTGGCGCGCGGTGCGGGTTTCGCCGTGCAGGAAAATCGGGATTTCGGCATTGCGGAAACGCACTTCCTCGACGAAGCTACGCAGCTTTTGCAGCGCTTTTTTCGTATCCTCGTCGCTGCCTGCGAGCTCCTCGTCGTCGATCGACAGGATAAAAGCGGAGGCGCGCGCCTGCTGCTGGGCGAACGAGGTCAGGTCGCCGTAGTTGGTGACGCCCAGCACTTCCATCCCTTCCTTTTCGATGGCTTCGGCGAGCGCGCGAATGCCCAGACCCGAGGCATTCTCGGAACGGAAGTCTTCGTCAATGATGACAACGGGAAAGCGGAAGCGCATGGCGGCTCCTGAGGCTAGACGTGGAAAAACGCGGATTGTACGACGCCCGTGCGGTGCTGGCGTCAAGTTTTGGGCAAGGTCACGCCGACCTGTCCCTGATATTTGCCGCCGCGGTCGCGGTAGGAGGTTTCGCAGACCTCGTCGGACTCGAGGAACAGCATTTGCGCCACGCCTTCGTTGGCGTAGATGCGCGCCGGAAGCGGGGTGGTATTGGAAAACTCGAGCGTCACGTGGCCTTCCCACTCGGGTTCCAGCGGCGTCACGTTGACGATGATGCCGCAGCGCGCGTAGGTGCTCTTGCCGAGGCAAATGGTCAGCACGCTGCGCGGGATGCGGAAGTATTCAACCGTGCGTGCCAGCGCAAAGGAATTCGGCGGGATGATGCAGGAATCGCCCTTGACCTCGACGAAGGAGTTCGGATCGAACGCCTTGGGGTCGACGATCGTGGTGTTGATGTTGGTGAACAGCTTGAATTCGCTGGCGCAGCGCACGTCGTAGCCGTAGCTCGACGTGCCGTACGACACGATGGATCGGCCATCCACCTGCTTGACCTGTCCCGGCGCAAACGGTTCGATCATGCCATGCTCAGCCGCCATGCGGCGGATCCATCGGTCGGACTTGATGCTCATCAGGTATTGGAAATGACGATGTTGGGGAATTTGGCGGAATGATCCACCGCGGTTTCGCCGATCTTAACAGCCACGCGGCGCGCGATCTGCTTGTAGATTTCGGTCACGCGGCCAGTCGGATCGGACACCACCGACGGCTTGCCGGAATCGGTGTCGGCACGGATCGCGCCGTCCAGGGGCAGCGCGCCCAGAAACTCGACGCTGTAGTCCTTGCACATGCGCTCGCCGCCGCCTTCGCCGAAGATGCGCTCTTCGTGGCCGCAGTTCGAGCAGATGTGCAGGCTCATGTTCTCGACCACGCCGATGATGGGGATGCCGACCTTCTCGAACATCTTCAGGCCCTTGCGTGCGTCGATCAGCGCGATGTCCTGCGGGGTGGTGACGATCACCGCGCCGGTCACCGGCACGCGCTGCGCCAGCGTCAGCTGGATGTCGCCAGTACCCGGCGGCAGGTCGACCACCAGATAATCGAGCTCGCTCCAGTTGGTGTTGTTCAGCAGTTGTTCCAGCGCCTGCGTCACCATCGGGCCGCGCCACACCATGGGCGTTTCGACGTCGATCAGGAATCCGATCGACATCGCCTGGATGCCGTGGCCGATCAGCGGCTCGAGGTTCTTGCCATCGGTCGATTCGGGCTTGTCGGTGATGCCCAGCATGGTCGGCTGCGACGGACCGTAGATGTCGGCATCCAGCATGCCGACGCGCGCGCCTTCGGCGGACAGCGCCAGCGCCAGGTTGACGGCGGTGGTGGATTTGCCGACGCCGCCCTTGCCGGAAGCCACGGCGATGATGTTCTTGACGTTGGGGATCAGCTTGACGCCGCGCTGCACGCTGTGCGAAACGATCTTGAAGCTGACGTTGGCGGTGGCGCCGGTCACGCCGTCGATGCTTTTCAGCTTGTCCTCGACCTGCTGCTTGATGGTGGCGAGCTGGCTCTGCGCCGGGTAGCTCAGCAGGATGTCGACCGAGACGGCGCCGCCGTCGATCTTGATGTTGCGAGCGGATTTGGTCGAGACGTAATCCTTGTGCGTGTTGGGATCAACCAACTCTTTCAGTGCGGTTTGCACCTGAAGTTCAGAAACGGCCATGTTTGCTCCAGCGGGTTAATTAGCAAACGCTCATTTTAACGAATTCCGCCGCTTTGGGTGAACGGAAACGTAATAAGGGCGCGGGATTCCTTGCGATTCGCAGGGACATTCAGGACCGTTCAGGGTCATCGAAGCCCCCTGCAAGGTGGGGGTCGGACTGCAGCCGGCGGACAGCCGGAACGCACTTAACGGGGGTCGGCGTAGTGCCCCACCAGCACCGCCTCGGGCACGCGCAGCCGGATCGCGGCGACCAGTTCGCTGATCGCCCCCGGCCGCGGGCGCAGCGACACCCACAGCAGGTTCAGCTTCAGGTTGAGGTCGGCGAACACCACATCCTGATGCAGCGCCAGCACCGCCTGAATGTCGCGCGAGGCGCGCTCGATCTCGGCGCGGGGCCGGCTGTGCAGGCGCGGAATCAGCATCATGAAATCGGTCAGCCGCACCCCGGCGGTGTCGCGGGTGGGGGCAAGTTGCCACAAGGGCAGCCCCGGAACGGCGTCTGCACCAGTCGTCAGCGTGGTTGAAGCATAAATCCGTATCTTCATCACGCCTCCGACAACCAGCTCAGGGCTTCAACTGCAGGTCCAGTACCGCACCGCGGCGGTCGCACAGGCGACGTGCACGTTGTCGCAAAAAACGCACGTCCTTGTGCAGATAGCGCTCAAGCTCCTCCAACGCCAGGCGGTACACCTCGCGCTTGAAGTCAACCACCGCATCCATCGGCACCCAGTACTCGTTCCAGCGCCAAGCATCGAATTCGGGGTGTTCGCTGGCACGCAGCGACACGTCGCAATCGCGCCCGGTCAGCCGCAGCAAAAACCAGATCTGCTTCTGGCCGCGATAGAGGCCGCGGCTGTCGCGCCGCGTCCAGTGCGCGGGCACGTCGTAGCGCAGCCACTCGCGTGTGCGTCCGAGGATGCGCACATGCTCGGGCTGCAAACCCACTTCCTCTTCCAGTTCCCGGAACATGGCCTGTTCCGGCGTTTCCCCTGCGTTGATGCCGCCCTGGGGGAACTGCCAGGCGTGCTGGTTGACGCGCTTGCCCCAGAAAACCTGGTTCTGCGCATTGCACAATACAATGCCTACGTTCGGGCGGTACCCTTCTCGGTCAATCATGGCCGCCACCATTCATAAATACAATTAACTACATTCTTTCACACCCGCCGGAAATTGCAAACCGGCAGCAGCCGAAAATCCAAGCTTATGCATTGTTTTAATTGGGATTTCCGGGGCCTTGGCAGGCGATCCGTGCAGCCTGGCCAAGGGTATTATTTAAGCAGTGGCGCAATTCCCTCCGCCCACTGAAAATCGCGCGCAAAACCGCGCAGATCGAGGCCGTAGCGTTTGGACAAATCGGCCAGCTGCGGCCGCACCGCCTCCAGCCTGGCCGGCGCACCCGGCTCGGCAAATGCAAACACAATGACGTTGGTCTTGTTCTGCACTGAAATCCAGCCGACCTCGCCGTCGAACGCCCGCGCCAGGCGTGCGAAATACTCGGCGAATTCGCTGTCGTGCCCCCACAGATTCACCACCAGCACGCCGCCCGGCTTCAATACGCGGCGGCAGGCCGCATAAAACGTCTGCGTCGCCAGCGCCTCGACCTGATTGCCGGCGTCGAAACCGTCGAGCAGGATGACGTCGGCACTGCCCGGGTGCTGCCGCACATACAGCGCACCGTCCGCCTCGGCCACGCTGAGCGTGTCGTCGTCCGGCGGCAGTTCGAAATGCGTGCGCGCGGCGGCGATCACCCGCGGGTCGATCTCCACCGCGGTGATGCGCGTCTGCGGCCGCTGCTTTCGGATGAACTTGGCAAGCGAGCCGCCCCCCAGCCCGATCATCAGCACGTCCTGCGGCATGGGGTTGAACATCAGAAAACCCATCATCGCGCGGGTGTAGGCGAGCTCAAGATCCCACGGCCGGCTCAGCCGCATGGCGCTCTGGATCGCGCGGCTGCCCAGATGCAGCACGCGCATGCCGCGTTCCTCGGTCACTTCCAGCCCGTCGTCCGTTGCCCGGCGTTTTCCAAATTTCAAGCGCATTGCTGTCCTGCCCCAAAATCGAGGGCGAAAGATTAACCGCCCGCACGCTAAAATGCGCGTTTTCGTCCTGATTATTCCACCATGCGCGCCACCCGGTTCTTCATTTCCACCACCAAGGAAGCCCCCTCCGAAGCCGAACTCGTCAGCCACAAGCTGATGCTGCGCGCCGGGCTCATCAAGCGCCTGGGGTCGGGCTTGTACACCTGGATGCCGCTGGGCCTGCGCGTGCTGCGCCGGGTGGAAGCCATCGTGCGCGAGGAAATGAACCGCGCCGGCGCGATCGAGCTCCTGATGCCAGCGGTGCAGCCTGCCGAGCTGTGGGAGGAAACCGGGCGGTGGGCTGTGTTCGGCCCGCAGATGCTGAAAATCAAGGACCGCCACCAGCGCGATTTCTGCTTCGGCCCCACGCACGAGGAGGTCATCACCGACGTCGCGCGGCGCGAAATCAAGAGCTACCGCCAGCTGCCGCTGAATTTCTACCAGATCCAGATGAAGTTCCGCGACGAAATCCGGCCGCGCTTCGGCGTCATGCGCGCGCGCGAATTCCTGATGAAGGACGCCTACTCCTTCCACGCCAGCCGCGAAAGCCTCGCCGAAACCTACCAGACGATGTACGACGCCTACACGCGGGTTTTCAGCCGGCTGGGACTGACTTTCCGCCCCGTGACGGCGGACACCGGCGCCATCGGCGGCTCGGCCTCGCACGAATTCCACGTGCTGGCCGATTCCGGCGAGGACCTGATCGCCTACTGCCCGGATTCCGACTACGCCGCCAACGTCGAGCTGGCCGAGGCGCTTGCCCCCGCCGCGGCGCGCGCCGCGCCGCAGGAAGCCCTGCGCGAGGTGGACACGCCGAAACAGACCACCTGCGAGGACGTCGCCGCCCTGCTCGATATTCCGCTCACCCGCACGGTGAAGCTCATCGCCGTCATGGCGGGCGACGAAATGGCCATCCTGCTGCTGCGCGGCGACCACATGCTGAACGAAGTCAAACTCGGCAAACTGGAAGGCATGGCCGATTTCCGGCTGGCGAGCGAAGCCGAAATCCGCGCGGCCTTCGACTGCCCGCCCGGTTTCCTGGGGCCGGTCGGGATCGACCGCAGCCGGATCAAGGTCATCGCGGACCGCACGGTCGCCGCGATGAGCGATTTCGTCTGCGGCGCAAACAAGCCGAAATTCCACCTGGCCGGCGTCAATTTCGGGCGCGACCTGCAGGAACCGGATGTGGTGGCCGATATACGGGATGTCGTCCCCGGCGACCCCAGCCCGGATGGCAAAGGCAGCCTGCAACTGTGCCGCGGCATCGAGGTCGGCCATGTGTTCCAGCTCGGCAACAAGTATTCGCAGGCGATGAATGCCACCTACCTCGACGAGGCAGGCAAAGCTCAAGCGATGGAAATGGGCTGCTACGGCATCGGCGTGTCGCGCATCGTGGCCTCGGCCATCGAGCAGCACCACGACGAGAAGGGCATCATCTGGCCGGCGACGATGGCACCGTTCTTGCTGGTGATTGTGGCCATCGGCTACGGCAAGAGCGAGATGGTTAAAACCGCCGCCGATACGTTCTATGCTGATCTGATGGCTGCCGGCTTCGACGTGTTGCTGGACGACCGCGACGAGCGCCCCGGCGTGATGTTCGCCGACGCCGAGCTGATCGGCATCCCGCACCGTATCACGGTCGGCGAACGCGGCCTGAAGGACGGCGTGATCGAGTACCAGCCGCGCAAGGCCGCAGCGGGTCAAAGCGGCGAAGCGCAAAAAATCGCGCTGGCCGATGCAACGGCGTTTTTGAAAGGACTGCTGGAAAGCTGACATGAAGAAGACCACGCACATCGGCCTCTTGATCGCCGCCCTGCTGCTTGCCCTGCCCGCGCAGGCCGGCGGGCAGCGCGAGGAGGCGATGTCGGCCAATGTGCGCGCCTCGCTGCAGCGGGCCCTGGCCGACACCGCGGTCACCCGCACCGCGTTTCGCAACGTCGCCGACGAGGCAGCCTGGCTGAAGGAAATGTCGCGCCGGCTCGCCAGGCGCATGCCGGACGAGGCCGAGCGGATGGAATTCCTGACCACCCTGCACTGGGAGGCCTCGCGCGCCGGGGTTGACCCGCAACTGATGCTGGGCCTGATCCAGGTCGAAAGCGGTTTCCGCAAATATGCGGTTTCGCCGGTGGGTGCGCGCGGCTTCACCCAGGTGATGCCGTTCTGGGTCAAGACCATCGGCAGCCCCGACCACAACCTGTTCCAGCTGCGCACCAACCTGAGATACGGTGCGCTGATCCTGCGCCATTACATCGACATCGAACGCGGTGACCTGTTCCGCGCGCTGGGCCGTTACAACGGCAGCCTGGGCCGCCCGGAATATCCCAACCTCGTCGTCGGCGCCTGGAAACGCCACTGGGATTACATCCCCAGCACCCGATCGGCCGACGCATCCGCCGCATCGCGCAGCTGAACTTGAGCAAGCTTGCCGGGGAAAACCACATGAAGGACCGACTGAGCGCATTCCTGATCGTTGCAGCCCTAGCCGGTCTGAGCGGCTGCGAAACCCCTCCCCGCTATGGTGAGGTACGCGTGCACGACCGCGATTACGATGTGCGCGTGGTCTTCAGCGACCGCGACCGCACGATCATCCGCGATTACTACCGCAGTCATTACCGCAGTCTGCCGCCGGGCCTGGCCAAGCAGGGCAAGATCCCGCCGGGGCATGCATTCAGGATGCAGCGCCATCAAGGCGTCCCGCCCGGCGTGACGTGGGAGTATCTGCCCGCCGACGTGGAAAGACGCCTGAGCCGCTTGCCGGATGGCTATGTGCGCATCGTGATCGGGACGGACGTGGCCATCCTGCATACCCGCACGCGAGTCGTGCTGGATGTGATCGAAACCTTCCCAGACTGAGGCAACCACGCCCCCTGAACCAGGCCTTTTACCGGCCAATCCCCGCGCGTTCCCGCTTCGGGATGCGCTCGGCGATGGGCGGCCTTGGCGAAATCTCAACCGGCCGTCAGATATTCGCCACCCCCGCTGCCGCCCGTCTGCCAGTCCCTCCTCCGCCACCCGTACAGCAAGCGTGTCACACGGTTGCGAAGCGCGATCCGCGCCTTGGCACGTGCCATGCTGGGGCATGGCACGGGGGATACACCCGAATCACAAAAAGACGGCATCGGAGACGACCATGGACATGACAATGCAATTGTCCCGCACCGAAAAGGGACATGAAGAAATCTTCAATCACGGCCACATCTTGCGACCCCGGCAGCGGCAAATGCTGTTCGCCATCGGAAATGGCATCTCGTTTGGCGAGCTGCGCGACAAGCTGCCCAACTGCACCGAACTGGAAACGATGGTGAACGATTTGCTGCAAAGCGGATTCATCCAGGCCCAGGCCGACGGGACTGCCGCACAACCCGCACCTGCATCCATCGCCCCGCCAGCGCCTGCGCAAGCCACGCCCCCAACCGCTTCCAGTCAACCTGCAGACAGCCTGGAAGCGGGGCGAAGCTACGTACTGGAATTCATGGCCGCGCTGGTGGGAACCAAATCCCCGGCCTATCGGCAGATGAGCGAGGTGCGGGATTTGGCGGGCTTCAACGCCGTGCTGCCGATGTGCCGCAGGGTGATCGCCGCAGTGGCCTCGCCGCATCAGGCGGCGGAAATGGAAGCCGGGGCCGCCGAACGCATGGCGGGCTGACACCCACGGCGCGTGAAGCCGCTCGATGCGATCAGGGCTGTCCCGAACCTAGGACGACCAGCGTCTTCGGCTGACAGTCTGCCGTCACCACGGTGCCCGGCCCCCCCGGCACCGAACTGACCACCCCGCCAAACGGCGCCTTGAGTTCGGCGTCGCCGAGGTTTTTTTTCGCAATCACGAGGCGCGCATTGGCGCCCGACAGCGCGGCTTGCGCCCGTGCGTGGCGCAGCGTGGCCGCTTCGAGTTCGCTGGTCGACGACACGGTGCGGTTGAACAGTTCCTCCGCCCGCTCGAGTTCGCGCCTGGCATCCGCCTCATCGGCATCCGCGCGCGCCTGCTCTGCCGCCGCCTCGTCGAGCCGGGCCTGCAGCACGGTTCTGTCGAGACGCAGCAGCACCGCGCCCTTCTTGACGCGCTGCCCGGGCTTCACGAGAACTTCTTCGACCACGCCGGATACACGGGTGGTGAGCTCGACCCGCTCCGCCCCCCACAATGGGCCTGCGCCCCCAAGACACAATCCGGCCAGTGCGATCGCCACCATGCGCTGCTTCATTACTGCGCTCCCTCAACAGGCGGCAGGCTGCCGCCGGACAATGCTTCCAGCCGGGCGAGCGCCAGCGCCAGGCGGTATTCCACCTGTTTGCGCCGCAGCGCCGCCGCCTGGGTCTCCGCCATGCTGCTCCCCAGATTGGTTTTCAGTTCGAGTTCATACTCGGCCCGCGCACGTTCCAGCACCCAGTCGCGGTATTCCACCTGCTTCTCGGCGGCGGGACGGCCGCTGCCGCGCAACCAGTCGATTTCCTGCAAGGTGGCGAGCAGCGTGTCTGCAAGGTCGAGCTTGAGTTTTTCCAGTTCGGCGGCGCGACGCTCCTTCAGCGCCTGTTCGCGCGCCATCCGGGCATCCACCCGACCGCCCTGGTAAATCGGGATATTGAACACCAGGCCGGCGCTGATATCGTCACGGGTAGTCGATTCGCGGCTGTAGCCGCCGCCGATCACTTCGGCATCGAGGGTCGGGTTGCGCTCGGCGCGGATCGCGGCAAGCCGCGCATCCGCGGCTGCAAGCTGCGCCTGCAAGGCCTGCACGCGTGGATTCTTCTGCATCACCCAGGACAGCAGCGAATCGTACTCGGGCACCGGGCGGGCATTGCCCGGCAGGACCGGCTCGGCGAGCGCGGTCGGCAGTTTGTCCGGGCGATACATGGCATGCGCAAGCTTCTGCCGCGCGCTGCGCATGCGCTGCAGACTGGCGTTGCGGCGCTCGCGCCAATCCTGGTAGTACGCTTCCAGGCGCAACAGATCGGGGCGGTTGCCGATTCCAAGTTCGAAACGCTCACGGGCCTTGTCCCAGTCGAGATAGGCCACCGTCATGAATTCGTTGTCGGCGACGTACTGCTGATCGGCCAGCAAAACATCGAAGTAGCGCGCCATGATGTCGATGCGGCGGATGCTCTCGATATTGAGGAGGTCGGCCTGGCGCGCAGCGATTTCCTGATCGGCCGCGGCGACGGCCTGGCCGGTTCGGCCGAAATCCAGCAAAGGCTTGCGCGCGACGATGCGGCCGATGTTGTCGGCTTCCCAGCCGTCGTCCGGGCGGCGTCCGGTGCGCAGGCTGCCGTCCAGAAACAGGCTGAAATCCTGCCGGCTGGCCGCCTGGTCGCGGTCGGCGCGCGACAGCGCCAGATCGCTCTCGGCCATGCGCCGGTCAGGATGGGCAGCCGCCACGGTGGCCAGCGCCTCGTCCAGCGTCAGGCTCTCCGCTGCTGCCGCGCCGGACAATGCCCACGCCAGCATCACACGGCAGGCGATGCGCTTCATTTGCCTTGCTTGTATTTGGTGAAGGGCTGCGTCGCGTAGGCGCCCTCGGCAACGTACTGGCCGAGCAGCAGGAGCTCGGCCTTGTCCTTGGTGGGGCCGGTATGGCGCGCGACCAGTTTGCCATCGAGGTCGAAGAACAGGAGCGTAGGCGTGGCACGCACGCGATGGGCAAAGGCGAAGGCCTTTTCGGTGAGGTGCTTGCCCTGGAAGTCGGTCATTTCCGTGTCGCCGTTGACGTCGATCGGATACAGCAGGAATTTCGCGCGAAAGTCATCCTGCACGTCGGGCTGGTTGAGGATGGTGGTCTTCATGCGTTCGCAAAACGGGCAGTCGTCCATTTCAAAGAAAAGAAAGATGCCCTTCTTTCCCTGCTTTCTGGCTTCCATCAAATCGGCCTGCAAGTCGCCGAACTTGGGCTGAAAGAAATGGGTCACCGGGTCGCGCGTCTCCGCCCAGGCAGGCGCAGAAAACAGCAGGAAAAACGCGATAAGCAGTTGACGCATGGTGTTCCCTCGTATTGCGGACAGCATTATTTTTTCGGGCGGGCCGGCTTGCTGGCGATGTAGCTTTCCACCGACGCACGGGTAATCAATCCCACTTGTTGCGCGACCATTTTACCATCCGGGTTATACAGGTAGGTGGTCGGCAAGCCCTGCACCGGCCCGATCTGGCTCACGATTTGGGGGGTACCCAGCACGATCGGGTAATCGACAAACAGGCCCTCGGCAAAATCGGTTACCTGTTTGGCGCTGCGGTAATCCATGGCGATGCCGATGACCACAAGATTGTTCTTCTTGTTTTCGTTCAGCGCGATCAGGTCGGGAATCTCCTCCAGGCAGGGCGGGCACCAGGTTGCCCAGTAATTCACCAGCACCCACTTGCCCTTGTAGCCGGACAGCGTATGCGTCTTGCCGTTGGTGTCGGTCACCCTGAAATCCGCCGCCTGCACCCATGGCGCCATCAGCACCAGCAACAGTCCAGCCAGCCACATCGGATAAAATCGGGTTCTTTGTAACGTTTGCATTGTTATTTCCATCATGAATGAATTCGCCGTGAATAAATTTCGCATTGAGAAAGACTCGCTCGGCGAGGTCCAGGTTCCCACGGATGCCTGGTATGGCGCACAGACTGCGCGCGCCGTGGCGAATTTTCCCATTTCGGGCCGCCGCCCGGATAAGGATTTCGTACTAGCGCACGTGCAAATCAAGCTTGCCGCCGCGCGCGCCAACTGCCAGCCGGGCTGGCTCCCCGAAGAAAAGCGCGATGCCATCGCCGCCGCCTGCGAAAAGGTTCTCGCCGGCGAGCATGACGACCAGTTCGTGGTCGACCGCTTCCAGGCGGGTGCCGGCACCAGCCACAACATGAACAGCAACGAGGTCATCGCCAACCTTGCCAACGTCGCGCTCGGCGGGGAGAAAGGCAGCTACAAGCCGGTCAATCCCAACGATGACGTCAACATGGGGCAGTCGACCAACGACACCATCCCCACCGCAATCCGCCTCGCCGTGCTGGCCAAGCTGCCGCGCCTGACTACGGCAGTGCACGCCATGGCAGCGGAGTTCAGCCGCCTGGCCGAGCGCGAGAAGGATACGGTGAAGTCCGGCCGAACCCACCTGCAGGATGCGGTGCCGACCACGCTGGGCCAGGAATTCGCCGGCTACGCGTGGACGCTCACGCGCTGCGCCGCCAGCCTGGACGCGGTGCGCCCGGCACTGTGCGAGATCGGGCTCGGTGGTTCCGCAGCCGGCACCGGGCTCAACACCTCGCCCGATTACCCGGCGCGCGCCGCCGCCGAACTGGCCACACTCACCGGCGAGCCGATCCGCGTCGGCCATCTGGTCGCGCAGATGCAGTCGATGAACGATCTGGCGCGGCTGTCGGGCGAGATCCGCAACCTGGCGCTGGAGCTCACCCGCATCTCCAACGATTTGCGTCTGCTCGCTTCCGGCCCGCGCACGGGACTGGGCGAAATCCAGCTACCGCCGGTGCAGCCCGGGTCTTCGATCATGCCCGGCAAGGTCAACCCGGTGATGTTCGAGATGCTCAACCAGGTGTGCTTCCAGGTGCTGGGGCAGGATGCTGCGGTGTCCTACATGGTGCAGGCCGGGCAGATGGAATTGAACGTGATGATGCCGGCCTTGGGTTCCGCGCTGTTCGACGCCATGGACTGGCTCACCAACGCGATGGACGCCGCCACCGAGAAAAATCTCAAGGGCATCGTGGTCAACCGCGAGCGCTGCGCCTTCTTCATCCACCAGAGCGTCGCCCTCGCCACCCTGCTCAATACCCAGATCGGCTACAACCAGGCTGCTGAAGTCGCCAAGGAATCGGAGAAATCCGGCCGCCCGGTGCGTGACATCGTCGCCGAGCGCGGGCTGATGAGCGCGGCGGACTTCGACGCGCTGGTGCTCGCTGCAGCACACGGCGTCGGCAGCGGCGGCGGTGCCGGCTGATCCCGGACAAACAGGATTTATCCTAAAAGCTGCTGTTTCCCGGATAATCGCGTCCCTTTCCCGACACTTCTAGCCATGGCGATCCAGTGGTTCCCCGGTCACATGACCACCGCACGCAAGAAAGCCGCGGAGACGATGGCGCAGATCGACGTGGTGGTCGAGGTGCTCGACGCGCGCCTGCCGGAGGCCGGCAGCAACCCGATGATTCACGAGCTGCGCGCGCATCGCCAGCGGGCCTGCCTCAAGCTTTTGAACAAGGCCGATCTCGCCGATCCCGAGGCCACCCGCGCCTGGCTGGACTATTTCAACAAGCAGCCCGGCGTGCTGGCGGTGGCGATTTCCGCCAAGAAGCCGGGCGACGTGGCGAAGCTGCCGGCGCTGGCGCAGAAGCTGGCGCCGCACCGCGACGACGCCTTCAAGCCGCTGCGGCTGATGATCATGGGCATCCCCAACGTCGGCAAATCCACCCTGCTGAACGCGCTGGTGAAGCGCCGGGTGGCGGCGGTGGGAGACGAGCCGGCGGTGACCAAATCGCAGCAGCGCATCAACCTCTCGCCGCGGCTGACGCTGGTCGACACGCCGGGGATGACCTGGCCGAAGATTGAGCACGATTCCGACGGCTTCATGCTGGCGGCCAGCCACGCGATCGGCCGCAACGCGGTGATCGACGAGGAGGTGGCGATATTTCTGGCGGGCATCCTGCTCGAACGCTACCCGGCCCTGCTGAAGGCGCGCTACGGGTTCTCGCTCGAAGGGCTCGACGCGCCCGGGGTGCTGGAAGCGGTGGCGAAAAAACGCGGCTGCATCCTGAAAGGACGCGGCGGCGAACTCGATCTGGAAAAGGCCGCGATGATCCTGCTCACCGATTACCGCACCGGCACGCTCGGTCGCATCAGCCTGGAAACCCCGGCATCGCGCCAGGCGATGCTGGCGGCCGCTGCGGCCAAACCCAAAAAACCGGCCGAGCCGAAACCCGACGCAGCCGAGTGATCAACCCTCGGCCGGCCAGGCCGCGGCGTCCAGCCAGGCGACAGTTTGCTGTCGGCCGTGTACGGCCGACGCCGGCAGCACCGCGCCGTTTTTCCAGCGCAGCAGCGCTTCGCGCTTGCCCGCGCCGGTGATCACGAACCACACGCGCCGGCTTCTATTCAACCGTGCCGCCGACAGGCTCACCCGTTCGGGCGGGGGCTTGGGCGCAGCGTAAACCGCCAGCGCATCCGGACTATTCGGCGCGGCGCCCCAGTCGTGCCCCGGAAAAAGGCTCGCGGTATGCCCGTCCTCGCCCATGCCGAGCAGCACCACATCGAAATCGCCCGCATCTTTCAGTTTGTCGGCATAGCGCGCGGCGGCCTCGATCGCGCCGAGTTCGGCCGGGATCGAATGACGGTTTTCGGGCGGAATGCGCGAAGCCGCAAGCCACGCCGCCTCAATCATCACGCTGTTGCGCTCCGGATGGTCTGAGGGCAGGCAGCGTTCGTCGCCGTACCAGACCTGCCAGCGCGCATCGCCTGCGCGCCTGTCCGCCAGCGCGCGATAGAGTTCACGCGGCGTGCTGCCGCCCGCCAGCACCAGATGAAACACGCCGTGCACCGCGAGCGCGGCCTCGGCCTCGGCGCACAGCGCATCGGCCAGCGCTGCCACCAGCGCATCGGCGTTGGCAAACACCCGCCACTCGGGCAGCATCACAGTTCGTTGCGCCAGGTCTGGTCGTCGCTGTCGAACAGGCGGTTGGCGTCGGCCGGCCCCCAACTGCCGGCGGCATAGGTCGGGATGTATTCGCGCTCGACCGTCCAGTGCTTGAGGATGGGATCGACCACGCGCCACGCCCATTCGATTTCGTCGAAGCGCAGGAACAGCGAGCGGTCGCCCTCGATGACGTCGAGCAGCAGGGTTTCGTAGGCGTCTAGCGTCTGTTCGTCGGTCTTCAGGAAACTCGCGTTCATCTGCATCAGGCGCGTATCCATGTCGAGCCCCGGCTGCTTGACGTGGATTTCCATGTGCATCGACTCTTCGGGCTGGATCGACAGCAAAATCCAGTTGGGTTCGAGCGTCTCGAGCGGCGTCTCGCGAAACAGTTGCTGCGGCGGATGGCGGAAGCGGATCGCGATCATCGAGGTCTGGCGCGGCATGCGCTTGCCGGTGCGCAGATAGAACGGCACACCGCGCCAGCGCCAGTTGTCGATGTAGAACTTGGCGGCGACGAAGGTTTCCGTAATGGAATTCGGCTCGACGTTTTCCTCCTGCTGGTAGCCCTCCACGGCTTTGCCGTCGATCACCCCGCGCGCGTATTGCGCGCGAATCGCATGCGCATGCACCGCACGCTTGGCGATGGGCCGGATCGAGCGCAACACCTTCACCTTTTCGTCGTGCAGCGCATCGGCTTCAAGCGCGGGCGGCGGCTCCATGGCGACGACCGTAAGCAGCTGCATCAGGTGGTTTTGCAGCATGTCGCGCAGCGCACCGGCACGGTCGTAATAATCGGCGCGATTCTCGATCCCCATCGATTCGGCCACGGTGATCTGCACGTGGTCGATGAAGTTACGGTTCCACAGGGGTTCGATCAGCGTGTTGGCGAAGCGGAAAACGAACAGGTTCTGCACCGTCTCCTTGCCAAGGAAATGGTCGATACGGAAGATCTGCTCCTCGTCGAAATGCTGGTGCAGCAACTGATTCAGCATGCGCGCCGACTCGATGTCTTCGCCAAAGGGTTTCTCCAGCACCACGCGATTGAGCCCGCGCGGCTTGTTGAGGCCGACGGCTTCGAGGTTGTGGATCACCGCGGAAAACTCCGCCGGCTTGATTGCGAGGTAGAACACGGTGCTCGAGCATGCTTCGCCGGACGGCAGGCGACTGGCCAATGCCCGATACGAGGCGACATCGTTGAGGTCGCCCTGCTGATAGCTGAAGCGCGCCAGGAATCGTTCGAACACCGGCGTATTGATCTTGTCGCCAACCGTGTCGCCCAGGACCTCGCGCATGTGATTGCGCCAGTCCTGGTCGTTCCACGGCCTGCGCGAAAACGCCACGATGTTGAGCGATTCCGACAGGCGCGCCGCCGCCTCCAGGTGATACAGCGCGGGCAGCAGCTTGTGGGTGGAGAGATGGCCGGTGGCACCGAAAATGACGAAGGTGCACGGCAGCAACGCTTCGACGCCGGCGTTCATTTGCCTTCTTCCTTGACGGCGTGGCCGCCGAAGCCCTGGCGCATCTTGGCGAGCATTTTCGCCGCGTAATCATTCCTGCCCTGGCTGGCGAATCGCATCATCAAGGCCAGCGACATCACCGGCGTTGGGATGCCCTGTTCGACTGACTCCAGCACGGTCCAGCGGCCCTCGCCCGAATCGGCGACGAAGGGCTCGATGGATTCCAGCGCCTGGTCCTGCGCCAGGAAATCCGCCGACAGGTCCAAAAGCCACGAGCGCACCACGCTGCCGTGCCGCCACAGCTCGGCAATTGCGCCGAGGTCGAGGTCGAAGCCCGGCTTGTTCTTCATCAGCGCAAAGCCTTCGGCGAAGGCCTGCATCATGCCGTACTCGATGCCGTTGTGAACCATCTTGACGAAGTGGCCGGAGCCGACCGGACCGGTATGCAGCCAGCCGGTGGTCGGCGTCGGCGCCAGCGCCTCCATGTAGGGCTTGAGGCGCGCGGCCGCCGCGTCGCTGCCGCCGAACATGATGCAGTAGCCGTTGTCCAGCCCCCACACGCCACCGGACACGCCGGCGTCGGCATACTCGATCCGCTGCGCCGCCAAGAGGTCGGCGCGGCGCTGGTCGTCCTTGTAATAGGCATTGGCACCGTCGACCACCAGATCGCCCGGGCTCAGCAAGGGCAGCAGCGTCGTCAGCGCCGCCTCGGTGGCCTCGCCGGCAGGCAGCATCAGCCAGACGATGCGCGGGGCCTGCAATGCGGCAACCAGGTCAACCAGCGTGGCGCAGGCGAGGTGCCCGGTTTCCGCCGCGATGGCCTCGCTGACGTCATGGCTGCGATTGTTAAGCGCGATGCGGATGCCCTTGCGCGCCAGACGCCGCGCCATGTTGCCGCCCATGCGGCCGAGTCCGACGAGTCCGAATTCCATGTGGCGCTCCCGAATAAATCAGTGGAGCCGACGCAATGATCGCGCCAGCAGTAAGTGCATGATAGAACGCATGGATGACAGGTGCATTGTGTGCGGCTAGCGCCAAGCCGGTGCGTGATGCACCGGATCAGACCAGCAGACCTGGAAACAGCGTACCGAGTCCGCTCGCGATCATCTCGATCGAAATCGCCGCGATGATCAGGCCCATCAGGCGGGTGACGACGTGGATTCCCGTTTTGCCCAGCCGCCGCGCAATCATCGGCGCCGCGCGAAATGCCAGCCACACCGAGAGGGCCACCAGCGCCACCGGGATCATCAACAAGCCCTGGCTCAACATATCGCCCTGCGCCGCCCCCGATGCCACGATCACATGGGTGATCGCGCCCGGACCGGCCAGAAGCGGCACGCCCAGCGGCACCACGCCGACAGAGTCCTTTTCTTCGGCCTCCATCGCCTCGTCCTCGGTCTGCCGCTGCGGGCTGACATGCGCCTCCACCATCGACAGGGCCAGCAACAGCAGCAGCAAGCCGCCCGCCACCGAAAACGCAGCAAGACGGACACCGAAAAACATGAGCAGGGGCTCGCCGACAAATGCGAACAGGGTCAGCACCCCCAGCACCGTCAGCGCCGCAATCCGCGCCGCCGCATGGCTCTGTGCAAGCGTGTAGCCACTGGTGGCCAGAAGGAAAATCGGGATGACGCCGACCGGGTCGACGATGGCAAACAGCGCGAAAGCGGATTTGACGAGGGCGAGGAAGTCCATGCCTGCATCATAGCCGCATGGCAGCGCGAATCAGGTCCGGCGGAACACCATATCCCATACGCCATGCCCCAGGCGGATGCCGCGCTGCTCGAACTTGGTGAGCGGACGGGTGTCGGGGCGCGGGGCGTAATCCGCCACGGTATTGGCGAGCTGCGGCTCGGCGGAGAGCACCGCCAGCATCTGCTCGGCATAGTCCTGCCAGTCGGTGGCCAGATGGATGTAGCCGCCGGGCGCAAGCCGGCTGGCCAGCAGGCTCACCAGCGGCGGCTGGATCAGGCGGCGCTTGTGGTGGCGCTTCTTGTGCCAGGGATCGGGAAAGAAGATATGGATGCCGGCGAGACTGGCCGGCGCCAGCATGTGGGTGAGCACTTCCACCGCGTCGTGCTGGATGACGCGCACGTTGGTCAGGCCGCGCTCGCCGACCTGCTTCAGGAGCGCGCCCACGCCCGGCGTATGGACTTCGACGCCGAGGTAGTCGTTTTCCGGGTGGGCGGCGGCAATCTCGGCCAGCCCTTCGCCCATGCCGAAGCCGACTTCCAGAATGCGCGGCACTGGGAGTGAATTGGAGGCGGCGCGGCCGAACACGGCGTCGAGATCAAGCACAGCGGGCTGGTACGGCAACATGAACTGCGGCCCGATCTCGGCCAGCGCGCGCGCCTGGCCGGAGCCGACGCGTCCGGCGCGCAGCACATAGGAACGGATGCGCGGATGCGCGCCGGTATCGGTTGTCATGGCTTACTTGCTGCCTGCGCTTTTATTTTCAGTAATGAGGCCGCTGGTGGGCGAACTCGGGCTGGCCTTATAGATCTTCTTCGGCATGCGGCCGGCGAGGAAGGCCTCGCGCCCGGCTTCCACCGCCTTTTTCATCGCCGAGGCCATCAGCACCGGATTGCCGGCGCCCGCAATCGCGGTATTCATCAGCACGGCGTCGCAGCCGAGTTCCATCGCGATGGTTGCATCGCTGGCGGTGCCCACGCCGGCATCGACGATCACCGGCACCGAGAGGCGGTCGATGATGATCTGCAGGTTCCACGGATTGAGGATGCCCATGCCGGAGCCGATCAGGCTCGCCAGCGGCATCACCGCGACGCAGCCGATGTCCTCCAGCTGTTTGGCGGCGATCGGGTCGTCCGACGTGTAGACCATCACCTGGAAGCCGTCCTTCACCAGCACCTCGGCGGCCTTGATCGTTTCGGCCACGTTGGGATAGAGCGACTCGGCGTCGCCCAGCACCTCGAGCTTGACCAGGCTGTGGCCGTCCAGCAGTTCACGCGCCAGGCGCAGGGTGCGGATCGCGTCGTCGGCGGTATAGCAGCCCGCGGTGTTGGGCAGATAGGTGTATTTCGACGGCGGCAGCGCATCGAGCAGGCTGGGCTGGCTGGCGTCCTGGCCGATATTGGTGCGGCGGATGGCGACGGTGACGATTTCCGCGCCCGAGGCCTCGACCGCGAGGCGAGTCTGTTCGAAATCCTTGTATTTTCCGGTGCCGACCAGCAGGCGGGAGGCATAGGATTGTCCGGCGATGACGAGTGGTTCCATAAGTTCAGGGCTAAAAGCGAGGTAAAGGCCGGATCAGCCGCCGCCGACCGCGACGACGATTTCCAGGCGGTCGCCGCTGACCAGCGGCGTGACGGCATGCTGGCTGCGCGGGACGATTTCGCCATTCTTCTCGATGGCAATGCGTTTCCCCGCCAGATCCAGCGACTCGATCAGTTGGGCAAGGGTGAGCGGCGCGGCGAAGGTACGGGGTTCGCCGTTGATGACCAGTTCAATCACAACTTCTATCCGGCAGGACTATTCAGTAGAATCGCCAATTCTACCCTGAAGCATCCTGCAGGGCATGAAGGCACACGCACCCCCAACGAAGGGTGCTGTACTGCGCGGGCGTCGTATAGTGGCATTACCTGAGCTTCCCAAGCTCATGAGGAGGGTTCGATTCCCTTCGCCCGCTCCAATCTTGCATACAGCCCCTATTCTCCGGCTGGCCGAACCCATCTCTGTGAGCATTCACTCACTCGCAAGTCAATGCCATTGAACGTGCCGCCCATTCCCGCTCATCCGGGAGGAAGCATTTTCACCTGAAGGCTTAAAGTTTTTTGCTGTAGCTGCCGATAGACTGGTTATGCGGCTTTCTGTCGATTTTTCGCCAGAACCGTCGACCACCGAACAGGGCAAACCCGCCGCGAGACGGGGACGCAAAGTTTCCGGTCTCGAATGCCTTCAGGCATTCGAGACAGCGGGGCCGCCGATCATTCCCGGTCACGCGCCCTCTCCCCGTTCTCCGGTCGGCCAGCCGCCGATACCGTGAGGTGACCCCAATGGAGCGTGAAATGCCGGACAATTCAGTCGTAGTCAACCTCAACCAGTTCGAGCGTTCACGCCGTGCACAACTCTCTGGCGAGGCCTTGACCATTCTGCATGGCAGCCGCGATCTGCTGATCGAGGGCGCGACCCGCGCGCTGACACGCCAAACCGAAGCGATGGAAAACGCCCTGCTGGCAATGGCCGATCGCGCCCCGTTGCTGGAGACGCGCAATACCTATTACGACGCCCAAGGCGTCCTCAACCGGCAGGCCAACGAACTGCTGAGCGCGTGCAAGGATGCCTATTGCAATAGCTTCAGCAACTTTGCGCATGGCCAGGACAAAGACAGGAAATCAGCCTCGCTCGAGCTATCCGAGTTGTCGCTGATGGACGACCAGGATTTCGAAATCACGCTGGCGGTCGACAAGGCGACTGCCCGCATGCACTTCAACTGCGCAGAAGAACTGGTTGCGCTGGATGCCCGCATTGCCAAACTGCTGGACCGCTCCGAACTCTCCGAAAAAGACAACCCGCTTGCACCCCGAAAACTGTGCGAGTCCCTGCTGGACGGCATGGCCAGCTTGCGACTGGATCAGAACATACAGGTCGTTCTGCTTAACCAGTTCGATCTGGTGTTGACCACCGAACTCGCGCAAATCTATCAATCGATCAACCGTTACCTGATCGACAGCAGCATCCTGCCCGACCTCAAAGGCGGAACAAAAAGCCATACACGCAATCCCGTCTCCTCCACACCCGACAGCACGGGCTCCGCAACGCAAGCCGGCAACGACATGTTCAAACTGTTTGAGCAGCTTGCCGGCGGGACGGCGCAGGCTGGCGGCGGCGCAAAAGGTGGCGTCGGATTGGCAGGCGCTGCGGGATTCAGCCTGCTCGACTCACTCGGCCAGTTGCAGTCTGGCGCCATGATGCTGCCTGGCGGCGTTCGCTTCGAACTTCCCCTGCTGGAGGCCAGCGCCATCCAGAACGTGCTGCGCAGCCTGCAGCAAAGTCCGGTGATGCAGGCGGCAAGCCCGCTCGATGCCGTGCTGGTGGATGCGGTGGCGATGCTGTTCGACGTGGTGTTCGACGAAGCCTCGATCCCCGACCGCCTCAAGGCACAAATCGCGCGCCTGCAGATCCCCGTGCTGAAGGCGGCGATGCTGGACCGCAACTTCTTCTCGCAGTCGAATCATCCGGTACGCCGCATGCTGGACGCGATCGCCACGCTTGCCGTCCACCTGCCCGAGAACGAGGCCGGCAATGCAAGGCTGGAAGCCATTTCCCAAGTTGTCAGCCGGGTGATCGAGAGTTTCGAGAAGGACATTGCCGTTTTCGATTCGGCCGCCACCGAACTGGAGGCGATGGGCACCCAGCTGGAGGACACGCTGGAAGAAACCGCAGATGCCAGCCTGCAACAGGACATTGACCAGATCAAGCGGGCCGAGCGTGCAGAGCTCGCGCCCGTCATCGTGCATGATTTCGTCAATCGCGCACTCAAGGACCAGCCAGCTGAGGAGGTGGTGCGGGAATTCCTGCGGCGCGACTGGGCGCGGCTGCTGACCCTGGACTACATCAACGAAGGCGAGCAGGGCGCGCATTTCAACAGCCACGTCGAAACCATGCGCGAACTGGTATGGAGCGTGCAGCCCAAAGCAGACATGGACGCACGGCTGATGCTGGTGCGCATTCTGCCCGGATTGCTGAAACGACTGCGCGAAGGCACGGCAGAAATCGATCTGCCGCAAAAACTCTCCGACCGCTTCTTTGCCACCCTGGTCATCCTGCACGCCAACGCGGTGCGCCCCAACACGCAGCCGGTTCCATTGCCCGACATCACGCCCGAAGAAATCGATGAGATTGCGGCACAAGCCGAAGCAGCCCCCGACGTGGTCGCGCCTGCGGCCGCAGAGGAACCCTCCGCACCTGAATACGAGGACGAATTCACCCTGCGCGCCCGCGCCCTGAACAAGGGAGACTGGGTGGAGTTCCACTATGACGACGGCACCTTCCGCTGGGCACGGCTGGGCTGGATCAGCGGCATCCGGAACACCTACCTGTTCTCGGACCAGGACGGCATGAACAGCTTCTCGATCAGCCTGCTTCGTCTGGCCGACAAGCTGCGGCGCGGCGAAGCGGTGCTGGTGGAGCGCAAGTCCATCACCGAATCGGCGTTTGGCAAGCTGATGAACCTGTTCCGCCAGAAACTCGGCCACGGCTGAAAGCGCGTTGCGGGCAATACAGCCGCGCCATTGATTCACCTCTTCACCCCGGTTACCCTGCCGGGGTGAATTCATTTGCCTCCCGCATCGTCCGCTGGCAACAGCGCTACGGCCGCCATGCCCTGCCCTGGCAGAGCGTGGTTGTTGACGCTTCAGCGTCTTTACAACCACGGCCTACCCCTTGCGGGCAGGGCACACGCGACCCCTACCGCATCTGGCTGTCGGAAATCATGCTGCAGCAGACCCAGGTCGCCACCGTCATTCCCTACTTCGAGCGCTTTGTCGCGCGCTTTCCCGACCTGGCTAGCCTGGCCTCGGCGCACGAGGACGAGGTGCTGGCGTCGTGGAGCGGACTCGGCTATTACAGCCGAGCGCGCAACCTGCATGCCGCCGCGCGGCTCATCCTCGAACGGCATGACGGCGCATTCCCCGCCAAACCCGAACAGATCGCGCAGCTGCCCGGCATCGGGCGTTCGACTGCCGCCGCCATTGCCGCGCTGGCGTTCGGCCAGCGCGCCGCCATCCTCGACGGCAACGTCAAACGCGTGCTGGCGCGCCACGGCGGGATAGCCGGCTGGCCGGGCGACAAAAAGGTCGAAACCGCGCTGTGGCGACTGGCGGAATCGCATCTGCCGCACACCGCCATCGAGGCCTACACCCAGGGCATGATGGATCTCGGCGCACTCGTCTGCACCCGCAGCCGGCCGACCTGTTCCGCGTGTCCGGTCAATACCGACTGCGTGGCCAACACGCAGCAGCGAACCGCTGAACTGCCCACGCCACGCCCCAGGAAGGCCCTGCCCGAAAGACAGGTCCAGATGCTGCTGCTGCTCGACCGTGGCGAACTGATGCTGGAAAAACGCCCGTCGCGCGGGGTGTGGGGCGGCATGTGGAGCCTGCCGGAGCTTGCCCCCGAAGCCGACCCCGCCAGCCACTGCCTCGACCGCTTCGGTTTCACCGCGCAGACGCAGCGGGCATGGCCCCAGCTCAGCCACAGCTTCACCCACTTCAGGCTGCACATCCTGCCCGTCGAGGTGGAACTCGCGCCGCGTCGCGCCACCCTGCCCGGGCAGATCTGGCTGACGCCTGCCGATGCGCTCGAAGCCGCCCTGCCGACGCCGGTGCGCAAGCTGGTGGCCCGGCTCGGAAACGCCTGAACAGCGCAGGCCGACGGCGGAGCTCGCCGATTCCGGATGGGGTGCTATATATACCGTTACCGGAGCTTTCCAGGAACTTGCCATGAACACACTAGGCACCGCCATCTTCGACCCCGACGGATTCCTGATCGACCCGGCCATGTGGAGCGAAAGCCTGGCCGACCAGGTCGCCCGGAACGACGGACTGGGCGAACTCAGCGAAGTGCAGCTGGCCATTCTGCGCACCTTGCGGAGCGAGTTTTCCCGGCACGGCAGCGTCACCGCCCTGAGCCATGTCTGCCATCTGACCGGGCAAAGCGCCGATTGCATGCAGCATCTGTTTCCCGGCGCGCGCGAAGCATGGCGGATTGCCGGCTTGCCCAATCCGGGCGAGGAAGCCAAGACTTATCTGTAAGCCATCCGCTAATGCGACAATGACGGGATGAATCCCGCCACGCCTGTCACCGACGCCAACGTCTGCCTGCTGCACGAGCCCATCGTCGGTGCCTTCGGGCTGCCCGCCGACACCCCCTTTGTCAGCATCAAGGGCGATCCCAGCCTGCGCGAAACCGTTCCCTTGCGCCCGCGCCAGCAGTCGCGGCTCGACCAGATCGCCGGCGAGGTGCTGCAAGCCTGCGCCGCGCTGTTGCGCGACACTGGGGTGTACGCGATTTACATCGGTTTCAACAGCTCGGAAGTGCGCACCGAATCGATCTTCAACCCCTTCGCCTACGAAGTGCACGATGCCGAGGATCTGGTAAAGCCGGGCTACACGGCGCGGCATTTCGTGACAGTGCCGTATGAGGAAAAGGTCCGCACCATTGCCTGGGTGCGCGCAATGATCCAGAGCGGCCCGCTGCGGCATTACCTGCCGGCCCCTTGGCTGGAGCTGATGGACAAGGAACGCACCGAATGGAGGCCGCTGGCGGCCGACCGCATCGATGAAATCGTGCAGAGCTTCAACGTGCTGCGCAGCATCGAGGGCTATTACCTGCGCAATGCCGCGATTTCGCTGTCCGAGGGCATCGTGCGCGCCTCCTACAACTGCGACGGCACCTACATCGTGCGGGCGGATTACTTCCCCGAATTCGTGCGCATCAACACGCCCTGATCACGGGTGCGCGCCGGCTAATCCAGCGGCGTATCGATGTAGGCCCTGCCCTGCGGGCACCCCGAGTTGTAATGCCTGACGTTTGCGCGGGCGTAGGCAAGCGGATGCCCCGGCGCCCCGGTTGCCGGGTCGCGCGCGAAATAAATCCTCACCTCGCGAAGCATGGGACGTCGCTTGGCGGCTTCGGGCGTGCGCGGGGTCCGGCAGTCGAAGGTCACGGCATCCTTCAGCGCCGGATCGGCCTTGGCCAGCGCCTCGCGCAGCAAAGCGAGGCTGATTTCGCGGCCCACGTGGCGGGCAATCTCGCCGCCGATCGCGCGATTGACGCGCTCGGTGAGCGCCGCCGAGGCGGCAAAATACGCGGCCTCGGCGAGCCCCGAGCAGCTGCCGTGCTTGGCCCACTGGTAGCGGTCCAGACAATCCGCAGCCGCCGGCATCGCCTGTTCCAGCCGCGCGCGCGTTGCCGCGGGCAGCTGCAGCGGCGGCAGGCGGCAGAACGCGCCGCCGGCCTCGCCGCCGCAGTACGCCGGATGCCTGCGATCGGCGCGATTCGGCCACAGCCCGTGCAGGGTTAGCGGCATCGCCCTGAAGCCGGCCTCGGACAGGGCCCGACATTGGGCGAATTTCCGCTTGCGCTGCGGTTCGTCCTCGCAGAACGCCGGCGCCACGCTCAGCGCCAGCAGGTAGTGGTCGAAGCGTGGCGGTTCGGCCCAACTCGCCAGCGGCAACAGCAGCAGCGCAACGGCCAGCCCTTTCCATCGCATATTCAGTCTCCAGGATGGCAACATCGTGCCATAGCGCACTTCGCGCCGTGAAGATTCCGGTAAAATCGCTTTTTTCCATTCGTTAAGAGACTCTTCACCATGTCCATGGCCGACCGCGATGGCGTCATCTGGTACGACGGCAAGCTCGTTCCCTGGCGCGACGCCACCACCCACGTCCTCACCCACACCCTGCACTATGGCATGGGCGTCTTCGAGGGCGTGCGCGCCTACAAGGCCGAACAGGGCACGGCGATCTTCCGCCTCAAGGAACACACCGACCGGCTGTTCCGTTCCGCCCACATCCTCGGCATGAAGCTGCCGTTCGACAAGGACACCATTTCCGAAGCGCAGCGCACCGTGGTGCGCGAGAACAAGCTCGAATCGGGCTACCTGCGCCCGATGGCCTTTTTCGGTTCGGAAGCCATGGGCATTTCGGCGAAGAACCTGTCGGTGCACGTCATCGTCGCCGCCTGGCCGTGGGGCGCGTATCTCGGCCAGGAGGCCCTGGAAAACGGCATCCGCGTGAAGACCAGCTCGTTTGCGCGCCATCACGTGAACATCACCATGTGCAAGGCCAAGGCCAACGGCAACTACATGAACTCCATCCTGGCGCACAAGGAAGCCGAGATGGACGGCTACGACGAGGCGCTGCTGCTCGACGTCGACGGCTTTGTCGCAGAAGGCTCCGGGGAAAACGTCTTCATCATCAGGAACGGCAAGCTTTATACGCCCGACCTGACCAGCGCGCTGGAAGGCATCACCCGCGACACCATCGTGCAGCTGGCCAATGAAATCGGCCTGCCCGTGATCGAGAAGCGCATCACGCGCGACGAGGTGTATACCGCCGACGAAGCCTTCTTCACCGGCACCGCCGCCGAGGTCACGCCGATCCGCGAACTCGACAACCGCGCCATCGGCGAAGGCACGCGCGGCCCCATCACCGCCAGGCTGCAGGCGATGTATTTCGACTGCGTGCATGGCCGCGCCGATGCCCACACCGACTGGCTCACTCCCGTCAAATGAGCGAGCCCGGCATGAGCGACCAGCACGGCGGCACCAAGATCGACAACACCCAGCGCGTCATCGAGGTCACCGAGAGCGACCTGCCGCTGCACTGCCCGATGCCGCAGCATGCGGACTGGAATGCGCACCCGCGCGTCTACCTGCCCATCGAGTCGCGCGGCGATGCGCTGTGCCCCTATTGCGGGACGCTTTATCGCCTGAAAGGCAAGCCCAGCGGCAGCCATCACTGATGTCAAAGCCCCAACCGGGCCGATTCGATCGACGATCCAGCCCAACCGAGCGCCATGCCAGACCCCGCCTTTTCCACCCCAGAAGCTGCCGAAGCGGCGTTCTACGCCGCTTTCGAGGCACGCTCGCTCGACGCCATGATGGCGGTGTGGGGTAGCGACGACAGCGTTGCCTGCATCCATCCCTTGGCCGCGCCGCTGAACGGGCGCGCGGCGGTGGCGGCGGGCTGGCACAGCATGTTCGAGGCGGCCGGGCAGTTCCGCGTGCAGGTGGAGGTCGCGCATGAGATGCGCGAGGCCGGCCAGGTCATCCGCATCGTGCGCGAACACCTCTTCATCGGCCAGGAAACCGAGCCGCGCCCGCCGATCCTGGCGACCAACGTCTACCGCAGGGAACAAGACGGCTGGCGCATGGTGCTGCACCATGCCTCGCCACTCCACGTCGGCGGCACCCCGCCTGCACGCACCCCGCCGGTCGTCCTGCATTAAGGCCCGGCACTCAGCCGCGCTCCAGCTCAACCCAGCGCCGCCATGCGTCCCCCGCACGCTTCCCCCTATCGCGCCCCCGCCTGGCTGCCGGGCGGCCACCTGCAGACCATTTACGCCAGCCTGTTCATCCATGTCCCGCCGGTCAAATACAGGCGCGAGCGGCTGGAATTGGCAGACGGCGATTTCCTCGACTTCGACTGGGTCGACGGCACACCCAACGCACCCGTGGTGGTGCTGATCCACGGCCTCGAAGGCAGTGCCGACAGCCACTACGCGCGCGACCTCATGGCCCATGTCGGGGCGCAGGGCTGGCATGGCGTAGTGGCGAATTTCCGCGGCTGCTCGGGCGAGGACAACCGGCTGCCGCGCGCCTATTTCGCCGGCGACAGCGAAGACATCGAACGCATGCTGCGCCACGTCAAGACCCGTCATGCCGGCGCGCCGGTTTACGCCGCCGGCGTCTCGCTCGGCGGCAACGCGCTGCTGAAATGGCTGGGCGAGCAGGGCGAGGCGGCACACGCGCTGGTCGAACGCGCGGCAGGCATCTCCGCGCCGCTCGACCTGACGGCGGCCGGTCACGCGCTCGACCGCGGCTTCAATCGCCGCGTCTACACCGCGCGCTTTCTGGTCACCCTCAAAGCCAAAGCCCTGCGCAAGGCTGCGCGCTTCCCGGGGGTGCTGGATGCGGATGCCATTGCAGCCGCCACCACCTTCCGCGAATTCGACACTTTGGTCACCGCACGGCTGCATGGATTCCGCGATGCCGAGGACTACTGGTTCCGCGTATCGTCCAAGCCGCTGCTCAAATCCATCGCGGTGCCCACCCTCGTCATCAATGCGAAAAACGATCCCTTCCTGCCGGCGTGGGCGTTGCCGACTGCGGCCGACGTCGCGCCCGCAGTTATCCTGGAGCAGCCCGACACGGGCGGCCATGCGGCCTTCCCGTCCGGCCCCTTCCCTGGCAACCCCGACTGGCTGCCGCGGCGGCTGATGCAGCATTTCGACACACAGCCCGGGTAGAATCGACGCATCAATCATCCGGGAGCGCGTTGTGGAATACCCCAAGGAAATCTTCAAGGCCTACGACATCCGCGGTATCGTCGGCAAGACCTTCACGCCGGAGCTCGTCGAGGCCATCGGCCACGCCATCGGTTCCGAGGCCGCGGCGCGCAAGCAAACTGAAATCTGCATCGGGCGCGACGGCCGCCTGTCCGGACCCGACATGGCCGCTGCACTCGCGCGCGGCATCCGCAAGGCCGGCATCGGGGTAGTCGACCTCGGCATGGTCGCCACGCCCATGACCTATTACGCGGCGTATCAACTGAACACGAACAGCGCGGTGATGGTCACCGGCAGCCACAACCCGCCCGACTACAACGGCCTGAAAATGGTGCTCGGCGGCGAAACCCTGTCGGGCGAAACCATCCAGAAGCTGCGCGAGCGGCTGGTCAACAACGACCTCGTGCACGGCGACGGCAGCTACCGCGAATACGACATCGCCGGCGAATACCTCACGCGCATCGTGTCGGACGTAAAGCTCGCGCGCCCGATGAAGATCATCGTCGATTGCGGCAACGGCGTGGCCGGCGCGTTCGCGCCCAAGCTGTATCGCGACATGGGCTGCCAGGTGGAAGAACTGTTCTGCGAGGTCGACGGCAACTTCCCCAACCACCATCCCGACCCCTCGCAGCCGAAGAACCTGCAGGACCTGATCGCCGCGCTGAAAACCAGCGATGCCGAAATAGGCCTGGCCTTCGACGGCGACGGCGACCGATTGGGTGTGGTCACCAAGGACGGCAGCATCATTTTCCCCGACCGCCAGTTGATGCTATTCGCCGACGACGTGCTCTCGCGCAACCCCGGCGCCGAAATCATTTTCGACGTCAAGTCCACGCGCAAGCTGTTCGGCTGGATCCGCGAACGCGGCGGTCGCCCGCTCTTGTGGAAGACCGGTCACAGCTTCATCAAGGCCAAGATGAAGGAAACCGGCGCGCTGCTGGCCGGCGAGATGTCCGGCCACGTGTTCTTCAAGGAGCGCTGGTACGGCTTCGACGACGGCCTGTATGCCGGTGCGCGCCTGCTCGAATACCTCAGCAAGCAGGCCGATATCAATGCCACCCTGCACGGCCTGCCCGACACGCTCAACACGCCCGAGCTCAACATCAAGATGGCCGAGGGCGAGCATTACGCGCTGATGGAGCGGCTGCAGAAAACCGCGAGCTTCCCCGACGCCCAGGAAATCATCACGCTCGATGGCTTAAGGGTCGAGTACGCCGACGGCTTCGGGCTGGCACGGCCGTCCAACACCACGCCGGTGATCGTGCTGCGCTTCGAGGCCGACAACGCGCAGGCGCTGGAACGGATCCAGGCCGACTTCCGCCGCGTGATCCACCAGGCCGCGCCCGAACTCACGCTGCCGTTCTGATATCCAGCCGGCTGCCAGGCCCTGCCGGCGAATGGAAATCAGTCCACCGGCAGCGGCGCCGGCCGGTGCAGCAGGTAGCCCTGCACGAAATCCACCCCCATGCTTTTCAGGCAAGCCAGTTCTTCCTCGGTTTCGACCTGTTCGGCAATGGTCTGCTTGCCCAGCTCCTGCCCCAGCGTGTGCATGGCCTTGACGATGGCGAGCTTTTCGCGGTCGTGATCCATTCCCCGCACAAAATCGCCATCGATCTTGAGGGCGGTCACCGGCAGGCGTTTCAGATAACCAAACGAAGACTGTCCCTTGCCGAAATCGTCCAGTGCAAACTGGATGCCGCGTGACTGCAGCGTCAGGATCAAGCGCTCGCAGGCATCAAGGCTGTCGATGGCGGCCGTCTCGGTGACTTCGAAACTGATTCGCGCGGGGTCGAAATGATACTGGCCGATTTCATCGAGTATGAATTCGGCCGTGCCGGGATCGCTGAGGCTGCGGCCCGACAGGTTGATCGCATAGCTGGCCTCATCCTCGGGATGGGTGTCGAGATAGGCGAAGAAGTTGCGGACCACCCAGCGGTCGAAGCTGGGCGCCAGCCCATAACGCTCGGCGGCCGGCAGGAATTCGCCCGGCTCGATGATCGCGCCATCCTCGCCGCGCAGACGCAGCAGGATTTCGTAGTGCTGGGTCGTGATCGCCGGCGACAGGGCCACCTTCTGCTGACGATACAGAACGAACATATGCGCCTCGAACGCCTTGGTGATCGCGCCCACCCACTGCATTTCATCATTGATTTTCCGCAGCGCCGGGTGGGTTTTTTCATACACCTGGATGGCGCTTCCGCCGAGCGACTTGGCGTGATAACAGGCCGTGTCGGCCTGCGCCAGAATCTCGCCGATGTCGGTCATGCCGCGGTGCAGCTCGGTCACCCCCAAGCTCACGCCCAGGCGAAACACCTTGTCGTCCCACTCGAAACGGAAACGGCTGATTTCGTCGCGCAGGCCCTGGATGTGATCCAGCGCCTCCGGCAGCGCGGTATCCACGAACAGCAGGCCGAATTCGTCGCCGCCCAGGCGCGCCAGAAAATGATTCCTGCCTTCCACACGGTGCGCCATGATGGCGCTCAGACGCTGCAGCAGGGTGTCCCCCGCCCGGTGTCCGCAGGTGTCGTTGACCAGCTTGAAGCGATCAAGATCGATATAGCAGAAGATGAATTGCCGCGCCTCATGCTGCACGCTGTGCAGCGCTGCGGCGAGCCTGTTTTCCATTGCGCGACGGTTCAGCAAGCCGGTGAGATGGTCGCGTTCGGCCTGCCAGGCCAGCCGCTGCATCAGGCTGCGCCGCTCGCTTTCGTCCTGGAACACCAGCACGCCCCCCTGCACCTTGCCATCGCTGGAGCGAATCGGCGCGGCCGTGTCGCTGATCGCAATGGTCACGCCATCCCGGCGGCGAATCACCGTATGGCTGTCCAGCCCGACGACCTTGTTGTGCTGCAGCGCAAGATCCAGCGGGCCGGCGACGGGGACGCCGCTGTGCTCGTTGATCAGCGGCAGCACCTCGGACACCCGTCGGCCGCGCGCATCGTCGCTGCTGAAACCGGTCAGCTCTTCCGCCTTGGGATTGAGAAACTCGATCATGCCGTCCGCATCGGTGACCACCACGGCATCGCCGATCGACTCGATCGTCACCCGCAGGCGTTCCTTTTCGACCAGCAGTTCGCCATGCTCGCGCTCCAGCGCGGCCACCAGCCGGCTGACGTGATCGGCCATGTGGTTGAACGCCAGCTTGGTCTCGCGCACCTCGGGCGGAGAACCATAGGACAGGCTGACGCGCGCGCCGAAGTCGCCGCTTTCAATGGCCCGTGCCGCCGTGCGCAAGGCATACAGGCCGCGCAGGTTGACCTGGAGATGCCAACGCAGCAGAAGCATGACGCCGATCAGGCTGCCGATCGCCAGCAGGGTGAAACGCACCGCCATCACCCACAGGCCCTGAACCGACGGCGCGGCGTCCAACGCGATCGCCAGCGTTCCATAGGAAGCGTCGCCCACCGTCAACTCGGATTGCGCATAAGGCGGGCGAATGTCCAGGATCGCGGCGAACCAGGCCGGATAACTCTGGGGGGCCGCTGGCGTGCTGGTTTCGAACGCAACCTTCGGGGACACGAAGCGCGCACTCAGGATGGTGGAATCGAGCGCACGCGCCTTGATTGCCTGTTCGATGGCGGGATAATCGCGCAGCAGCACATGGTCCTGGATTGCCGCCATCATCGCGCTGAGTTCGCGTTCGGCCCCGGTATCCAGATGTTGCTGTGCACGTTCCTTGAGCGGCAGGCCCAGCACCGCCAGCGTCGCCAGATACATCGCCAGCACCAGCACGAATACCGCGCCCAGAATGCGGGCCTGCAGGCTGTAACGCATGCTGAGCGCCGCCGGCCGCTCACTCATTCACCGGCACCCGGGTGCGGCTGAAGAAATTCCGGTAGTTGCGGTAATCGCGGTCGTCCGCAGCAACGAAGCCGCGCGCCTTGGTCAGTTCCAGCGATTGTGCCGCCAGCTGCAACACGCGCAGCCCTTCCGGGTCGCGCGACATGCTGACGAATGCCTGGCGGACTTTTTCGCCGTCGGCCTGGCTCACCCGGGGCGACGCCATCACGGCCAAGTCGAAATACGGTTCCGATTCGGCCAGCACCCGGTACTTCAGCTGGCGACGCTGGGCGAAACTTGCCATCACCTGATGATTCACGCCGGCAGCGGCCACCTCGCCCGACAGAAGATGGCCCATCGCCGCCTCCTGGTTGCCGCAAAACAGCGGCGTGACCTCGACCCCTGCACGCAGCAGGGCATCCATCGGGACGTAATAGCCGGTGAATCCGTAGGGATTGGCAAAAGCCACTGACTTGCCAGCCAGTTCCTGCAGCGTCCTGACCGGCGAACCGTCGAGCACCACCACCTGCCCGCGAATCCCCTCCGAATCCTGCCTGGCCAGCGCGCGCCAGCCGAGTCGATCGCGCTTCGGCGTAAACAGATGGTTGGTATAGGCAAAATCCAGTTGCCCGGCGACGACGCGATCGGTTGTTTCGTTGGCGGTGCGTCCGATATGCAGTTCCAGCGGTACACCGGAACGGGTCGACACATAGTTCAGAATCGGGTTCCAGTAAGCGGCGGTCGCCTGCAGACTGCGGTGGTTGAGTACGCCAAAGGCGAAAGGCGTTTGCGGTGCAGCCTGACATGCCGTACCCAGGATCATGGCCAGGCACATCCAAATTTTTTTCATTTTCTATCCCATAGACCTGTTGGCGAGTGTAGCTTGCAGCCGCGCAATTCCCCTAAGGAAGACCTGAACAAGTCCACATTTGTCATTCCGGCGAAGGCCGGAATCCAGTTAATCAAGCATCTGGACCCCGGCTTTTGCCGGGGTGACGACTTGTTCAGGGCTTCCCTAACGAACGGAGCCATTTGGCGGCCGTACCGCAATGACGGACAAAAGCGCACCAATATTGAATTCGCGTGTAATTGGCCTGAACACGCTCTAGAATCACCACACTTTTCTCATCGCTGCCGGAGCTCATCATCGACTGCCTGCTCTTCCACGATTCCACAGTCCAAACGATTGCATTGGACGACATCAGCGACCACGTCGGCCAGCCGGATCGCTTCATCTGGGTCGAGCTGCAATCCCCCGATAGCCAGACTGTCGCCAAGCTGGGCGAAGAATTCGGCCTACACAAGCTGGCGCTGGAAGATGCCATTTCCACCCATCAGCGTACAAAACTCGAGGAATACGGAGAACACCTGTTCATCGCCGTGCGTACCGTGCAGTTGTGGGATGAACGCATCGAGACAGGGGAAGCGCACGTGTTTGCCGGCAAGAATTTTGTCATTGCCATCCGTCACGGCGCAGGCAGCAGCTATTCACACGTGGCCGAGCGCCTGCAGGCGGCAAGAAACGGCATCAAACCGGGCGCGCCCTATGCCCTGTATCTGGTGCTCGACTTCATTGTCGACCAGTTCAAGCCCGTCATGGACGGCCTGCACGAGCGCTTCCAGTCGCTGGAAAGCTTACTCGTCGGCGGCAGCGAACTGGGGCGTGCCAATCTCGAACGCCTGTATGCCATGAAGCGTGAACTCACCCTGCTGCAGGATGCCGCCGAGCCAATCCAGGACATCACGCAGGACCTGATACGCCTGCATCCGGAGTTTGTCGTGCGCGAACTCAAGCCCTATTACCGCGATGTGCACGATCATGCGGTGCGGGTATCCACCACCATCGGGCACCTGCGCAACTCCACCTCCGACGCGATGCAATTCCACCTCGCCTCGCTGTCGCTGAAGCAGAACGAATCGGTGCAAAAGCTGGCGGGATGGGGGGCGCTGCTGGCCTTGCCCACGGTGGTGTTCAGCCTTTACGGCATGAACTTTGACATGCCCGAATTGAAATGGCCATGGGCGTATCCGGCCCTGCTGCTGTTGACTAGCGTAGGTGTGCTGGTGCTGTACCGGCGGCTGAGGCGGCGCGGCTGGATCTAGGAAATCACTGACGCGCGGCGCGCGCGTAGCGGATGCGCGTGCCGGCCGCCTCGTCACGCTCCAGCCACACCACATGCAGCGCCCCGGCGGCATCCAGCGTCGCCGCGGGGTCGGATTGCGCACCCGGCCCCGCCGCCCCCGGCACCGCCGCATTGTCGCCGAAGGCCTGGCCGTCCCAGTCGGACAGCCATACGTCCGGCGTACCGTCGCGGGCGTCGTCCCACAACGCCACCAGCCTGCCGCCGGCATCGCCGACGACCAGCGCATGCCATTGCGCCATGTTGTCGCCGAAGCTGTCCTGCACCCGGATGTTCTTGCCGAAGCGACGCGTGCCGGGATCGAATGCGGCATAGACGTCATAGCCGGAGAGGAAGTCGCGCTTGTCGAGCCATACAGCCGCCACCCCCTGCTTCCCCCAGGCCGCCAGCGTGGGGCGCATCGCGCCGGTGCCGGCGCCCAGTCCGTCGACGCTGCCGCTCCTGCGATCGGTCAGGCGCGCAGGCGGCGCAAAACGGCGGCCGTCGCGGCTGTGGCTCGCCATCGGCACGGTATGGCGGCTGCGACGGTCCTCCCACGCCACCGTCACGCTGCCGTCCGCCGCCACCGCCAGCGCGGGCCAGCCCTGTTCGTCGGTTGGCATCGCCGCCTCGACCGGTTGCGCCAACTTTACACTCAGCACATCCGCTTTCAACGCCAGCCGGGCGACGACGATGCGGCGGAACCGCCCCGCCTGCTCGGCCCAGGCCGCATAGAGGGCGTTCCCGCGCCTGGCCAGCGTCACCTGCGCCGCGTCGGCCTTCGACAGCTGCAGCACCTGGCCACCGGGCAGCACCCGGGCATGCACCTTGCCGGCCTCCTCCCACGCGGCCACAAAACGGCCTGCGCCCAGGTCCATCACCGCCGGTTCGTAGCATTCGCCCTGGCTCAATTGAATTTCCGGCTGGAAGTTCGCCGCGGCCGCGGGCCTGGTCGCCAGATAGCACTGCGGGCGGCCGCTGCGGTTGTCTTCCCACACCACCGCCACCGTATCGCCCGACACCGCGATGCCCCGGCGGTTGGCCGATTCCAGATGCGGGAAAATCGCCGCGCCGCGGACCGAATTGACGGTCAGCGGCGCGCTCCATTCCCACGCCGCCTGCGCCGGCCACGCCAGCACCGTCAGCAGTAGCGCGGCCGCCCTCACGACTTGCCGCCCAGGAACTCGAGCAGGGTCTTCCGCTTGTAATGTCCGCCGCGCACGTAGCGGTCGTAGTCGCGGAAATCCTGCACCGTCTTGAAGCCGGGGATCTGCACGATCTTGTCGCCCTGTGGCGTCAGATAGACGAATAGCGGCGTCGCAAAGGCCTGCAGCCGCACCCCCAGCTCGGCCTCGGTGATGCGCTCGCCGGAAGGCAGCGTCAGCCGCTTTCCCGATTCGGCGTCGACGTACACCAGCTCATAGTTTTCCGTGTACAGTTTTTTCAGCGCCGCGTCGGAAAAGGTCTTCTTGTTGGTGTGGTCGCACCAGGCGCAGCCATAGCGCCCGAAGTACATGAAAATCGGCTTGCCGCTCGCGCGCGCCGCCGCAAGGCCGGCATCGTAGCCGACGAAGGGGTAGCCCTTCGGCGGATCGGCCAGCACCGCGCCCGCCCATAAACAGCCTGCCGTCAGCAGCATCTTGATCAGCTTCACTCGGTTCTCCTTCAATCGCATGCCCCCATTCTGATAAATTCGGGCATTCGCGCAACCCTCTTTTATGCCCACATGACACACGACCCCGTCCGTATCGGCCTGGTTTCCATCAGCGACCGCGCCAGCAGCGGCATCTATGAAGACCAGGGCCTGCCCGCACTCGAAGCCTGGTTTGGCGCGGTGCTGGCCAATCCCGTGGAATTCGTCAGCCGGCTGATCCCCGACGAGCAGGCGCTGATCGAGGCCACGCTGATCGAACTGGCCGATACCGAAAAGTGCTCGCTCATCCTCACCACCGGCGGCACCGGCCCGGCGCTGCGCGACGTCACGCCCGAGGCCACGCTGGCGGTGGCGCACAAGGTGCTGCCCGGCTTCGGCGAGGCGATGCGCGCGGTCTCGCTCAAGTACGTGCCGACCGCCATCCTGTCGCGCCAGGTCGGGGTGACGCGCGGCGCCAGCCTGATCCTCAACCTGCCGGGACAGCCCAAGGCGATCAAGGAAACGCTCGACGGCATCTTCGCCGCAATGCCCTACTGCATCGACCTCATCGGCGGCCCCTATCTCGAAGCGCGCCCGGATACGATCGCCGTATTCCGTCCCAAATCCGCGCTGCGGCCGCCTGCGTGAGGAGCGGCGAAATGGCGGCGCGTTTTGCCGCGCCGGCCTCGCGCGGCAACGCTCGGCCTATTGGCCTGAACCAAAGCGCCGTTTGAAGCCTTCGTCGAAATTGATCTCGTGGGCAGTCATCGCCCCGATCACGCACTGCTCCAGGCTGGGCGGCATCACCACCCGCCCGGCCGCATTCACCAGCCGGCCGGCCATGATTTCAGCCTGATGGCGCGGCAGGTGTGGCGGCAACTCGGGTTCGGCATAGCCCTGCGGATAGATCGGTTTGCCCCCGGCGCCGTATTTGTCCGTCGCCCCCAGCGTATGCAGCAATTCGTGCGCGATGACGATATTGTTCTGCCGCGTCTGCCGGGGGTCGGCAAAGGCGTGCACCACGCCGATCAGGCCTTTCTGCAGCCCCAGCGAATGCTCCAGCGCCACGCCTTCCTGCTGCGCGTGATACAGCACAAACAGCTTGATCGTGCCCAACTGCGGCAACCAGGCATCCGACTGCCGGTACACCCACCAACGCAGCTGCAAACTCCAGAACATGGTTTTCAGCACATTGCCGTCGCGCGGCGGCACGGGCGGCATTTCATCCAGCGCGGGCAGAAGCGTGACCTGCATGGCCGGCGACAGCTTCACGCCGTAACGTGCCGACTCGCGTTCGAGGAAGGCATTGATATCGTCGAAATCGCTCGCCTGCAACGCGCGGATCGTTTCCGCCGCCTCGGGCGAGCCGTCGCCGTTGATCGGCACCACCGCCACCTCCAGCGGCATCCGCCAGGCGCGCACCATGCTCTGTTCCAGCCAGGTCAGCCCAGCCGCGGCAGCCAGCACGCCCAGCAGCAGCAGAATACGTAGTCGACGAAAGGTCATGATGGCGCGGGCGGAGTCAGAGACCCCTTCTTAACGACATCGCACCGAACTGCTTGAATCGGCCTCAAGGCGTGGCCGCGGCAGGAAGGTCGGCTGGCGCCGCTTCGGTCGTCGGCCTTTTGCCCGCTCCCAGGCTCATTTTGCTGCCCACCAGTTTGTCCTTGGCGGTCTGTTGGGCGGGAGCCGAAATGCCGACGCGACTGGTTTCGAGGCCCAGCTTGAGCAGGGCGTCGCGCATGGTTTCGCCGCGCGCCTCGGCGAGTTTGACGAGGGCGCTGTCGTCGATTTTCGTCTGCTGGGTCAGCCGCTCCAGCAGTTCGGCGTGGAAGGCGGAGGCGGGTCCGGTGTCGCGGGTCTTGAAGCGGCGGCCGAGGCGCTCGACCAGTTCGCTTTCCAGCACGCGCGCGACAGCGCCTGCGTCCTTGTCCCTGAAACTTTCTCGCAGCTTCTTGTAGTCGTCCTTGCCGACGCGTTCGGCGTAGCGGTCTTCGAGCCAGGTCTGGATTTTGTAGTTGTTGACGTCCACCGGGCCGGGCGCCTCGCCGGGGGCAAGCTTGATGCCGGCAACGGAAACGGCTTCGCGGCGCATGGCGAGCTCCTGCAGGGCGCGCCGGTCGGCCTCGGGGTCGTAGCCCGGCTCCACGGTCAGGGTCAGCGCGGGCCGTTTGGCCAGCGCCTCGGCCAGGGTCTTGATCTTTTCCTGTTCGGGCGGCAACAGCGCGCTGCTGCCGGGATCGAATTCGATCGCTTCGAGCTTTTCCGAACTTATGCCGAGCAGCTTGCCGAGTGCACGGAAGGGCGCGGTCACCAGCTTGGTCAGCACGTTGACGATGGCTTTCCAGATAATTTTTCCGTAGCTGAATTGCGGGTCGTCGAGGCTGCCGGAAACCGGCAGGTCGAGGTCGATGATGCCGTTGCTGTCCTCCAGCAGCGCGATGGCGAGGTCAAGCGGCAGATTCATTGCGTCGGGGCTTTCGACGCGCTCGCCGAGCTTCAGCCTGTTGACGATGAACTTGTTGTCGCCCGTCAGCTGGCGATTCTTGATCTTGTATTCGAGGTCGACCGAGAGCTTGCCGGAATCGATCTTGCGCCCGGCGAACTTGCCCGAATACGGCGTCAGGTTGGTCATTTCAAGGTTGCGGAAGGTGAGCGTCAGGTCGGTGAAATCGGTCGCGCGGAACGGCTGGATCGAGCCGCGCACGCGCGCCGAACCGAAATCGTCGACCTTGCCGTCGAGCTCCACCAGCGCGGTGGTCGCCGGGTCGGTCGACAGGCCGGCGACCACGCCGCCGAGATCGTGCATGCGGGTACCGAACTGCGGCGTCAGCGAAAGGTCGGCGAACTCCGCATTGGCGCCGACGATGCGCAGCCGTTCGACGGCCAGCGGGAATGCGGCGGGCTGATCGGCGGGCTTGGGCTTGGCCGCCTTGTCGGCTGCCGGCTTGCCCGACGGCTGGCTGCGCAGGATGCGCTGCAGGTTGATCGTCTTGTCCTCGAAAATGATGACCTTGCCGAAGGGATTCAGCGCCACCAGTTCGTTCATGCGCAGGCGATTCGGGTTGAGCCGGACCGCCAGGCTGTCGGACGAGAGCTTCTTCCAGCCGAGGAATGCCTCCTCGGTTTCCTCCTCGGTGATGGCCAGGTCGTCCACCGCAAAGCCGCCGCCGAAGTTGAGCTTCATCCCCGACTTCGCCTGCTCGAACGTCAGCCTGCCGCGCGTCGAAGCCGCGCCCGAATGCAGGTTGAGCCGGGCGAACTGGTTGACGTAGGGCGCGAACGGTTTCAGCGACAGTCCCGCCAGCCTGAGGTCCAGCCGGCCCGACACCTTGCCCGGAATGACCGTTCCGCCGGCATTGAAGCGGCCGCCCTGCCTGAGCGCGAACCCGGCTTCCAGCGGCACCGCGCGGTCCATGTCCAAGCTGAGTTCCTTCAGCGTGACGAAGCCCTGCACGACATCGAGCCTGACCGGCCTGACGGGCGACTGGTCGACGATGCTGATTTCGGCACCGTCGAGGCTGAGCCGCGCCAGTTGCACGTCGATGCCCGGCTTCGCGGATTCCGCCCTGGCCGGCGCAGCGGCGGGCGCAGCGGGCGCTTTTTTCAGGATGTCGCTCCAGTTGAGGGCTTTTTTCTTGTCCAGCGCCACCGTGGTTTTGGCACCGGTCAGTTCCACCGCCTCGATGACGAGCCGCTTGTCCGCCAGCTTCAGCCCCGCGTTGACGAGCGCCGCGCGCTGCAAGGTCGCCACCGGCTGCGTCCCCGACAGGACCTGCACCGGTCCCAGCGTAGCGTTCACCGGGCCGACCTCGATCGCCGCCGTGGCGCCCACCTCGCCCGTCAGCGCTGCGGTCAGACCGAAGCCCTCGGCATTCACGCTCAGGGGCCGCGCGTAGCCCTGGTCGGTGAAGCGCGCCGCCCAGTCGGCCAGCCGGATTTCGCGTACACCGACCTTCCATGGCACCATCGGTGCGGCCGTTTTGGGCGCCGTTTTGGCCGCAGCCGTCCCTTCGGCCGGGGCGAACAGCGTCTGCCAGTCCAGTACGCCCTTTACGTCGCGCGTCGCCGCGAGCTTGCCGCCGGCAAGGCTCACGCTCGCCACCCTGACCTCGCGTTTGGCCAGGTCGAGGTTGGCATCGCTGACGCGTGCCTCGGCGAGCTGCAGCACCGGCGCATACGATTCCGCACGCGCTTTAGCGCGTAGCGGATCGGAGTCCTTTAGGGCGCCGCTGCCGCGCGGTGCCAGCGCGAGGTTCTGCACGATCAGATTGGCGCCGTTGAGCTGCAGCCAGGGCACGTCTGCGCCTGCTTTGTCGCGCACCATGGCAAAGCGGTAGCGCAGGCCTGCGGCAAGCGTGCCGGACGGCAGTTCGAAATTGCGCGGGCTCTTGATCGCGCGCAGCAGGTTGGTCAGGCGCACGCCTTCGAGGCCGAGTTCGCCGCTCGACGCGACGGGATTCAGCCCGACGTCGCCTTTCCACTTGAGGGTGCCGCCCTGCTCCGGCAGCTTGGCCGCGATCAGGTAATCGCCGCGGTCCTCGGGCAGGGTCGAGAGTCCGTCGAGTTCGATGCCGAGCGGCGCCAGCGTCACCTTGAAGGGCTCGCCCGCACGGTTGGCATCGGTGTAGTCGATGTCGCCGTTGTCGATTTTGATGTGATCGATCACGAGCCGCGTAATGGTGTCGGAGGGCGGCTTCTTGTCCTCGTTGAGCCTGGCGATCAGCGCGCCCCAGTTGAGCGCGCCGCCGGGCCGGACTTCAAGCGTCGCGCGCGGGCGATCGAGCTGGATGTTCCGGATGCGCCAGGCCCAGCGGAACAGGCCGGTGGTGTCGAGGTTGACGTAGAGCCGGTCGAAGCTCGCCAGCGGCGCACCGCTCATTTCGGCCAGCTTCAATCCGCTTACCGTGGCCTCGAGCGTGAGAGGATTGAACCTGACCTCGTCGGCGCTCAGGCGGCTTGCGAGCGTGTTCTCGCCGATCCAGGGCAGCAGCTTGCTCGCCAGCGGGTTGACCAGAAGGAAACCGAACGCCAGATACACGCCGAACAGGCCGGCCGCAATCAGGAACGGCAGGCTCAGTGCAATTTTGGCGACACGTCCCCACATGCGGCTTCCCCCTGTTCAAAAGCGTTTATCCACGACACGAAGATGATTCCTGAGGATTTCCCTTCATGCAGCTTCGTACGCTTCGTGGATCAATCCGATTTTTGCATGGCCTCGCGGATCAGCCGGAATATCTCGCGAAAAGCCTTGGGCGGCTTGTTGCGCGCCGCCTCGTCGCGCGCATTGCGGATCAGCTGCCGCAGATGCGTGGCGTCGGTGTCGGGGTAGCTGTTGAGGAACAGCGTCAGCGCCTCGTTGTCGGCGATGAGCTTCTCGCGCCACTTCTCGGCCTGGTGCAGCTTGGCGTTTTCGGCTGCGGAGACGCCGTTGAAGGCATCGAGCTGGGCCTGGATCGGCGCCGGGTCGATACTGCGCATCAGCTTGCCGATGTACTGCCGCTGCCGCCTGAGCGCGCTGTTCTGGGTGATCTTGCGGCAGGCGGCCACGGCTTCGCGCAATGCTTCCGGCAGCTCGATGCGCTTGAATTGGGCGTCGGGCAGCTTGACCAGTTCGGCGCCCAGATCCTGCAGGGCTTCCACTTCGCGCTTCTTCTGGCTCTTGCTAGGGCCGTCGTAGACGTCATCGGGGTCAAATTCCAGTTCGGCATCGGGGTCGATCAGGCGCACGGCGGGTCTTTCGGTTGCTGTTATGATCGCCATTGTAGTTTCTGCCCGGATAAAACGTGCTGTTCCCAACCGTATTGCGCCCCACTTTCCTTTCGTAAGCCGACATGTCCCGCTCCCAATTCAGCTATACCCGCGATCAGCTCATGGCCCTGTCCCGGCTCGTCATCGAGCATGCCGCCCGCCAGGGCGCCACCGCCGCCGACACCGAAATCTCCGAAGGCGTCGGCCAGAACGTCAGCGTGCGCCAGGGCGAAATCGAGACCATCGAATACAACAAGGACAAGGGCGCCGGCGTCACCGTCTACATCGGCCAGCGGCGCGGCCACGCCTCGACCTCGGACCTGTCGGAAGCGGCCCTGAAGAGCGCGGTGGAAAAAGCCCTGACCATCGCCCGCTACACCGCCGAAGACGAAGCGGCCGGCCTGCCCGACGCCGACAGGCTGGCGAAGGACGTGCCCGACCTCGACCTCTACCACCCGTGGGCGCTCACCGTGGAAGAGGCAGCCGAGCGCGCCAAGGTCTGTGAAGCGGCGGCGCTGGCCGTGGACAAGCGGCTGACCAACTCGGAAGGCGCCGGCGTCAGCCTCCACACCTCGCAATTCATCTATGCCAACAGCCTCGGCTTCTGCAACGGCTACGCGGGCTCGCGCCACGGCATGTCGGTCGCCGTGATCGGCGAGGACAAGGGCGGCATGCAGCGCGACTACTGGTATACCAGCGCGCGCAATGCAAACGACCTGGACTCCGCCGAAACTGTCGGCCGCATTGCCGGCACCCGTACCGTGCGCCGCTTGAACGGCCGCAAGCTCGACACCCGCACCTGCCCGGTGATCTTCGAGGCGCCGATCGCCACCGGCCTGATCGGCAACTTTGTCGCCGCGGTGTCCGGCAGCAGCCTCTACCGCAAGTCGTCCTTCCTGCTCGACAGCCTGGGACAGCAGGTATTCGCGCCGCTGGTGACCATCCGCGAGCAGCCGTTGATTCCTGGCGGGCTCGGCAGCGCGCCGTTCGACAGCGAGGGCGTCGCCTGTCTCGACCGTGACGTCGTGAAAGACGGCGTGCTGCAGGGCTATTTCCTGTCAACCTATTCGGCGAAGAAACTCGGCATGAAAACCACCGGCAACGCCGGCGGCAGCCACAACCTCATCGTCACCCCCGGCGAGCACGACCTCGACGGCCTGCTGAAAAAGATGGGCACGGGGCTCCTGGTCACCGAACTGCTCGGCCACGGCGCCAACATGGTCACCGGCGACTATTCGCGCGGCGCCGCCGGCTTCTGGGTGGAAAACGGCGAAATCCAGTATCCGGTCGAGGAAGTCACCATCGCCGGCAACCTCGCCGAGATGTTCAAGGGCATCGTCGCCATCGGCAAGGACATCGAGCGGCGCGGCTCCAAGCAGGTCGGCTCCATTCTGATCGACCACATGACGGTGGCCGGGAACTAAAAGGTGCGTTAGGCGCTTGAGCAGCCGCTTGCTATCCTAGTGCCATGAAAGTAGGTGATATTTTGAACTTGCTTCGGGATGACGGCTGGCTGCTTGTCGCCACACGCGGCAGCCATCGCCAATTCAAACACCCGAACAAAAGCGGTCGCGTCACGGTTGCCGGGAAGCCCAGCGATGACCTGGCTCCCGGCACATTGAACAGCATCCTCAAACAAGCAGGGCTAAAGGAGTAAATCCATGCGCTACGCCATCGTCGTCGAAAAAACAGAGAACAACTATTCCGCCTATGTTCCCGACCTGCCCGGTTGCGTGGCGACCGGCCAGACAGTCGAAGAAGTCGAGAACGAAATTCGAGCGGCCATCGAATTTCATATTGAAGGACTTCGCGAAGATGGCCAGGCGATCCCACAGCCCGTCAGCATCGTTGAATATCTTGAAGTCGCGGCCTGAAGAAACACCACGCGAGAAACCCCGTTCCCGCCCACGCTTGCGTGCGTAGACGTTGTTATGAATGTTAGCCACCTATCTGGCGGAAGGCGCTTCGCTTTTCCACCCCACAGCGGTTTCCTTTTCGCGCTCCTCGCCTTTTTCCTTCTTTCCGCGTGCGACCGCGCGCCGACGCTGCCGAAGCTCAATTCGCACGACGTCATCGTCGCCTTCGGCGACAGTCTCACCCACGGCACCGGCGCCAATGTCCATGACGCCTACCCCGCCGTGCTGGCGGCGCTGACCGGCCGCACCGTGATCAACGCGGGCGTGCCCGGCGACAGCACCAGTTCGGGGCTGGAGCGCCTGCCGGCGGTGCTGGACGAGCACAAGCCGCGCCTGGTGCTGCTGTGCCTGGGCGGCAACGACATGCTGAGGAAGCAGCCCGAAGCCGCCACCGAAAACAACCTGCGCCTGCTGATCAAGACCATTCGCGCCAGCGGCGCCGAGGTCGTGCTGATCGGCGTGCCCGAACCCAAGCTGTTCGGCGGTACGCCGGATTTCTATGGCGGCCTCGCCGAAGACCTGAAGCTGCCGCTGGAGCAGGACGTCTTCAACGAAGTGCTGAAGGACAACCACCTCAAGTCCGATCCCATCCACGCCAACGCCGCCGGCTATCGCATGGTCGCCGAGCGGCTGGCCGAATTCCTCAGGGAAGCCGGCGCGCTGTGAAATCCCTGCTCGCGCTGGCCCGCCTGATCGACGCGCTGACCGAACGCGTCGGTCGCATCGTCATCTGGCTGGTGCTCGTCGCCACCCTGATTTCGGCAGGCAACGCGCTCAGCCGCTATCTGCTTGGCGAAAGCTCCAACGCCTGGCTGGAAATCCAGTGGTATCTGTTCGGCGCGATGTTCCTGCTGGCGGCGGGCTACACGCTCAAGCACAACGGCCACGTGCGCATCGACATTGTCTACAACCGCTTTGGCCCGCGCGGGCAGGCGTGGATCGACCTAGCCGGCGGCCTGCTGTTTCTGCTACCGATGGCCGTGCTGCTGGCTTGGCTCGCGTGGCCGATGTTCCATGAGGCCTGGATCACGCAGGAAATGTCGCCCGACGCCGGCGGCCTCGTGCGCTGGCCGGTGAAGCTGCTGCTGCCGGCAGGCTTCGGCCTGCTCGCCCTGCAGGGGGTGGCCGAAGTCATCAAGCGGATTGGCGTACTGAGCGGCCATCTGGTACTGCCGCGCGAAACGCCGGAAGAAGAGGTCTGATGGAAGCCGCGTCATTGGGATTCCTGGCGCCGCTGATGTTCCTTGGCCTGGTGGTCTTCCTGCTGTCGGGCTATCCGGTGGCGTTCGCGCTCGCCGCCAACGGTCTCCTGTTCGCCAGCATCGGCATCATGGCAGGGCTGTTCGACGTCTCGCTGCTGCACGCCCTGCCCGAGCGGGTCTACGGCATCGTCGCCAATCCCACCCTGCTGGCGATCCCCTTCTTCGCCTTCATGGGGCTGATCCTCGAACGCTCCGGCATGGCCGAGGATCTGCTCGACACCATCGCCCAGATGTTCGGTTCGCTGCGCGGCGGCCTGGCCTACGCAGTAATCCTGGTCGGCGGGCTTCTGGCTGCCACCACCGGCGTGGTCGCCGCCACCGTCATCGCCATGGGCCTGATCTCGCTGCCGGTGATGCTGCGCTACGGCTACGACAAGCGGCTGGCCGCCGGCGTCATCGCCGCCTCCGGCACGCTGGCGCAGATCGTGCCGCCGTCATTGGTCTTGATCGTGCTGGCCGACCAGCTCGGCGCCTCGGTCGGCGACATGTACAAGGGCGCGCTCATCCCCGGCCTGGCGCTGGTCGGGCTGTATCTGTTCTATGTGTTCGGCGTGACATTGTTCAAGCCGCACGCCGTCCCCGCCATGCCGGCCGGCGCGCGCACCCTGCGCGGTTCGGCGCTGCTGCTGCGCGTGTTCACCACCCTGCTGCCGCCGCTGGTGCTGATCTTCCTGGTGCTCGGCACCATCTTCCTCGGCGTCGCCACCCCCACCGAGGGCGGCGCGATGGGCGCGGCCGGCGCGCTGCTGCTGGCGCTGGCGCGCGGGCGTTTGAGCCGCCTGCAGCTGACGCAGGCAATGGACAGCACGACCAAGCTCACCACCTTCGTCATCTTCATCCTCATCGGCTCGACCATCTTCACCCTGGTGTTCCGCGGGCTCGACGGCGACGTGTGGGTGGAGCACCTGTTCAACCAGCTGCCCGGCGGCGTGCTCGGTTTTCTCGTCGTGGTCAACCTGCTGGTGTTCACGCTGGCGTTCTTCCTCGACTTCTTCGAGATCGCCTTCATCGTGGTGCCGCTGGTGGGTCCCATCGCCTACAAGCTCGGCATCGACCCGATCTGGTTCGGCGTCATGCTCGCGGTCAACATGCAGACCGCCTTCATGCATCCGCCCTTCGGCTTCGCCCTGTTCTACCTGAAGAGCGTCGCGCCGAAGGCCATCCGCACCGCCGACATTTACTGGGGCGCAGTTCCCTTCCTCGTCATCCAGCTGTTCATGGTCGCCGTGGTCCTGGCCTTCCCGCAGGTGGTGCTGCGCGACGCCCCGGCCGACGCCAGCAGCGTCACCGAAATCCCCGTCGACGTCGATCCCGACGCGTATTACCTGCCCGCCGAGTGGCGTTGAGTTCGGCTTGCCGCCCGCGGCGGGAAACGTGAGAAAATGAACGGCTTCGCGCATTGTCTGTCTCATGCGCGTCATCACAACCCCTATTCCAGGAACTGAATCCATGAGCGAACTCATCATCGAAGAACTCGTCGTTGGCAACGGCGACACCGCCAGCGCAGGCCAGTACGTGACGGTGCACTACACCGGCTGGCTCACCGACGGCAAGAAATTCGACTCCAGCGTCGACCGCAACGACCCCTTCGAATTCCGCCTCGGCGCGGGCCAGGTCATTCCCGGCTGGGACCAGGGTGTGGCCGGCATGCAGATCGGCGGCAAGCGCAAGTTCACCATCCCGCCGAACCTGGCCTACGGCGCCCGCGGTGCCGGCGGCGTGATCCCGCCGAACGCCACGCTGGTGTTCGAGGTCGAGCTGCTGGGCGTCAATTAATCCTGTGTCCGCGCATGCCGCGGATAGCCCCATGACCCAAGCCCTGTTCTCCCACCGCAAGCACTGGGCGGCGCGCTTCGGCACCGCCCCCTTCCTGCCGATGTCGCGCGCCGAAATGGCCGCGCTCGGCTGGGACGCGTGCGACATCATCCTGGTGACGGGTGACGCCTACATCGACCATCCCAGCTTCGGCATGGCGCTGGTGGGGCGGCTGCTGGAAGCGCAGGGCTACCGCGTCGGCATCATCAGCCAGCCCGACTGGCACTCGGCCGACGCCTTCCGCACGCTGGGCCAGCCGACGCTGTATTTCGGCGTCACCGCGGGCAACATGGATTCGATGGTCAACCGCTACACCTCGGACCGGAAAATCCGCTCCGACGACGCCTATACGCCCAACGCCGAGCCCAACAAGCGGCCCGACCGCGCCGTGACCGTGTACGCGCAGCGCTGCCGCGAGGCCTTTCCCGGCACCCCGGTCATCATCGGCTCGATCGAGGCCTCGCTGCGCCGTATCGCGCACTACGACTACTGGTCGGACACCGTGCGCCGCTCGGTGCTGCCGGATTCCAAGGCCGACCTCTTGATTTTCGGCAACGCCGAGCGCGCGCTGCTGGAGATCACCTATCGCCTCGCCAAGGGCGAAAAGATCGGCGACATCCGCGACGTGCGCGGTACCGGTTTCATGGTGGCGCGCGACTGGAAGCCGGAAGACAACTGGCTGGAAGTCGCCTCGACCGAGCTCGACACCCCCGGTGCCATCGACGCCCACGTCGATCCATATGCCATGTCCCCCTCCCCCGCAAGCGGGGGAGGGGCTAGGGGAGAGGGAAAGCCCCCAGCCGAGGCACGTCCGTTGCCAACCGAGTTGCTGGCTCATGCGCGTGAGCTTCGAACCCAGCAAACTGACGCCGAACAACTGCTCTGGGGCATCCTGCGAGCCAAGCGCTTCCTGGGATTCAAGTTTCGCCGCCAGCACCCGATCGAACCTTACATCCTCGACTTTTACTGCGATGAGCTGAAACTCGCGATCGAACTGGACGGCGGGCAACACGCTGAACAGCAAACCTACGACGAGCGTCGGACTCGCGCGCTGGAGGCTCGGGGCGTACGCGTTTTGCGGTTCTGGAATAACGATGTGCTGGCGCAGACGGAAGCTGTGTTGGAGGACATCTATCAGGCGACGTTAACTGCACAATCTCCCTCTCCCCTAGCCCCTCCCCCGGACTTCGTCTCCCTCTCCCCAACCCTCTCCCAGAGGGAGAGGGGGCAAACGTCAAGCCCAAACCAGTCAACGGGGGAGGGGAACATGCAACCGCTTCGGTTCGTGCCGAAGGCCGAGCGCCTCGCCGCCCGCCAGGAAGTGCGCGCGCGCACCGTGATCCGCCTGCCCGACTACGACCAGGTGAAGAACAACCCGACTCTCTACGCCCACGCCTCGCGCGTGTTCCACCTCGAATCCAACCCCGGCAACGCCAGGGCATTGAGGCAGGCACACGGCGAGCGCGACGTCTGGCTCAATCCGCCGCCGATTCCGCTCACCACGCCGGAGATGGACGCGGTGTACGACCTGCCCTACGCGCGCGCGCCGCACCCGAGCTATGGCGACGCCAAGATCCCGGCGTGGGAGATGATCCGCTTCTCGGTCAACATCATGCGCGGCTGCTTCGGCGGCTGCACCTTCTGCTCGATCACCGAGCATGAGGGCCGCATCATCCAGAGCCGCTCCGAAGATTCGGTGATCAAGGAAATCGAGGCGATCCGCGACAAGACTCCAGGATTTACGGGAGTGATTTCCGACCTCGGCGGGCCGACTGCGAACATGTACCGCATGGCGTGCAAGTCGGAGAAGATCGAGAAGGCCTGCCGGCGCCTCTCCTGCGTGTTCCCCGACATCTGCGACAACCTCAGCACCGACCACACGCCGCTGATCCACATGTACCGCCGCGCCCGCGCGCTGCCGGGGATCAAGAAGATCCTCATCAGCTCGGGCCTGCGCTACGACCTCGCGGTGCGCTCGCCGGAATACGTGAAGGAACTGGTGCAGCACCACGTCGGCGGCTATCTGAAGATCGCGCCCGAGCACACCGAAGCCGGCCCGCTCTCCAAAATGATGAAACCCGGCATGGGCGCCTACGACCGCTTCAAGGAAATGTTCGAGGCGGCGTCGCGAGCGGTCGGCAAGAAGCAGTACCTGATCCCCTACTTCATCGCCGCGCACCCCGGCACCACCGACGAGGACATGCTCAATCTCGCCCTGTGGCTGAAGAAGCACGACTTCCGCCTCGACCAGGTGCAGACCTTCCTGCCGACGCCGATGGCGCTGGCGACGGCCATGTACCACACGGAAAAGAACCCGCTGAAGAAGGTGCTCGGCGGCAAGGCTGAAGCGGTATCCGTCGTCAAACAGGGCCGCACGCGGCGCCTGCACAAGGCCTTCCTGCGCTACCACGACCCGGACAACTGGCCGCTCTTGCGCGAAGCCCTGAAGGAAATGGGCCGCGAAGACCTCATCGGCAACAGCAAGAAGCACCTCATCCCGCTGTTCCAGCCCGCCGGCACCGGCAAGCAGCCGGAAGGCACGCGCACCCCGCGCGCCGAAGACAAGCGCGCCAAGCCCGGCGCGGGCAAACCCGGTTCAGCCAAACCCCATCCGGCCAAGCCGGGGGCCAAGTCGGCCCAGCCCAAACCGGGCGCCAGGCCCGCTGCGGGCAAGCCTGCGCCGGCCGACCGCGGTCGTCCCCCGCAAGTGCCCAAGCACCCGCTCAGCCAGCGCCGCGGCGGCGGAAAATCCCGGTAGGAGGGGCGCCCTCGCCCCGAATTTCGTACCATTGCAATCACCAACCCATCGGGGCGAGGACGCCCCTCCTACATCCCTGCTTCTGACATGACGACCCCCAGCGACATCCTCCGCGCCAAGCTCAACCTCGAAACCGCCCAGCTCGCCTGGCCCGAACTCGAACGCCACTTCGCGCGCGGCGACGTCATCAAGGTCGCCCCCGGCATGGACCTGGTCGATACTGCGCTGCACGTCGCCGAAAACAACACCGCCACCGTGCAGGCCTGGCTGGCCGAGGGCCGCATCGCCCGCGCCGAACTGAGTGACGCCGAGGACTGGCATGCGCGCCAACCGATGTTCTGGGCGGTGGTGGTGGCGCCGTGGGTGCTGGTGCAGGAAGTGCTGAAGGAACTGGAGTAGCCCACAAAAAAGCCCGCCGAAGCGGGCTTTTTTGCGGGCGTCAAACCGCTCAGGCGGACAGACTGTCCTTCACCCGCATCAGACGCGCGCGCGCTTCGGTCGCGACGTTGTGCACGGCCGGATTGCTCACCAGTTTCACCATGATGCCGGGGTCGAGGAAGGACACGGTCACCTTGCCGTCCGCTTCCTCGCGCACGACGACGTTGCAGGGCAGCAGCATGCCGACGTCGGGCTCGGCGGTGATGGCCTGATGCGCGAGCGGCGGGTTGCAGGCGCCGAGGATGCGGTAGGGGCGGCCTTCGACGTTGAGCTTGGCCTTCATGGTGGCCTGCACGTCGATGTCGGTCAGCACGCCGAAGCCTTCGGTTTTAAGGGCGGCGGTGACCTTCTCCACGGCTGCATCGAAGGGGCCGCTGATCTGGGTGTCGAATCCGTATTCACTCATAGGTTTACTCCTGTCTGGTTCATTTCAATCAATGTTAAACGTCATCGCGAGGCCCGTAGGGCCGTGGCGATCCAGAAATTCAGCGAGCATTCTGGATTGCTTCGCTTCGCTCGCAATGACGAAGAAAGAATCTTTCCGCACGTTCCAAAAAGAATTTTACCTGCCCATCCATGACAGCCGGCAGAACGCGCCACAAGTTTCACCGCTCCAGCGATTGCCGTTCCATCTTCGACCACAGCCGGTACACCTCGTCTGACCACAACGACTTGATGTAGGCCACCACATCCTGCATCTCCTGCTCGGAGAGTTTGCCCTTCCACGCGGGCATCTTGCCCTGCCCCGGCGGGCTGCCATCGCGGATCACTTCCAGCAGCACTGCGGTGGGGTGATGCCAGGCGTGCGCGCTGTCGTCCAGCGGCGGCGGCGGAAAGTGACCTTCCGCGTCGCGCACGCGCCAGTCGCCGGGCTGGCCCGTGCCGCCGACACCGTGGCATTCCAGGCAGACCTTTTCATAGACGGCCTTGCCGCGCGCCACCTGCGCCGGGTCCAGATTGCGTTCGATCAGGGTCTCGCTGCCTTCGGCCTGACCGGCCAGGGGCGTTCCGTCACAGCCGGTCAGCCCCAGGCCGACGATCAGGGTCGCGAAGATTTTCCACTTCATGGTCTTCATGGGTTTTCTTTCTTGAGGGAAACAGAAAGAGGACGCGCCTCGCCTTAAGTTCCGCTCACATTGTTGTTCGGCAGCACCCCATCCAGCATGCGCCGCATGTTGCGCCAGTGCGAGCCCTTCCAGTACACGCGCCCGCATACATCGCAGGTGCTGAAGTTCTCATAGAGTTCCTGCACCCTGGGCGGCAGGCGATCCAGCACGCCGGCCTTGTCGACCGGACGCAGCGGCGCGTTGCAATGCAGGCACAGGGTGAACGGCCGCGCGCTGCGCGCCAGGTCCAGCCGCTCGACGACCTCGCGCAGCTGCTGCTCCGACTGCTGCGCGTGCACATAACAGCCATGCGTCACCGCGCGACGCTTGAGCAACTCGCGGTCGCGCGTCAGCACGATGCGGCCGTCCCGCTCGGCAATCGCCACGATCTCGTCGTCGTCGTGGAAGTGGTTGTCGTACAAGGTATCGAATCCCAGCATGCGCAGCATGCGGGCCAGCCCGCCGAGATGCGAGTCGGCAACGAAGCGAGTCTCCCGCAAGGGATGCTCGCGCACCCGCAGCAGCGGCGTCACGTCCATCGCCTCGAAACGGGGATACACCGCCACCCGGTCGCCGTCCTGCAACAGGCGGCTGAAATCCACCGATTCGCCGTTCACCAGGATCAGCTCCACCTCGGTGTGCGGCACCCCCAGCGCCTCGATCATGTGCTTGGTCGTCGCCGCCCGCGCGCACGGCACGGTGAATTCCCGCTTACGCCGATCCGGCGCCAGGAAGTCGTTCAGTTCTTCATAAAAACGAAAGGTCGCAGTCACCATATGTGCAGGAGCGTGGCATGAATCGGGATCAATGCTTTGCAAAGCCGGGGAGGCCGGCTTACCCGAATGTTATGCCAGCCGCGTGTGCAAACAGCTAGTCCCCGATCTGCTGGGCCCAAAGCATGGCGTCAATATGGAAGCCGTTGACCCGCCAGATATCCAGCCCGACGGCGTGCGCGAGCGCGGCAACATTTTCGTTGTCGGATTGCTCGCAGGCGACGGCCAAATCCAGATAGGGCGCATATTTTCCCTGCTGATGCAGCAGCGCTTCATCGACCAGGGGCGGCAGGCTGACCTGCTTCAGCACATCCTCCATCGGCATGGACAGCACGACATCCAGCAGGGAAAACATGCCCGCCACGAACAGCTCATCCCGCTCAGCTGCGGACAGGGCGTCTTGAGCACAAAGCTCAGCCAGCCGCGCCCGTATCAGGGCATTTTCCATCACAGCCCAATCCAGCCCCGATGTTTCCCCGCTGGTAAACAGCAGAAGGGTCAGCCAGCGATAGAACCTTTGCCGGCCCAGCGCCATCAGCGCCTGCTCCAGGGTGGCCACCGTCTGCAGCAAGCCCATTCCCGGGGAATTGATGTAACGCAGCAATTTGTAGGACAGCGCAAGGTTCTGCTTGATCAGGGCGGTCAGTTCGGACGACTCCACATCGCTTCGCAGCTTGTTCAGCAGTTGCAGAATTTTGATGCGGCCTGCATCCAACTTCGGCGCATTCAGCTTTTCCCGGCTGGTGATGAAAGGGCCCTGGTAATAAGCGAACGGCAAGCCGACGCAGACGCCGTACTCCTCCAGGGTTTGAATGTTCGTCGCCACAAACCTGATCGCCGGGGCCAGCCTGAGCGCGGCATCCATCCGGTCGCTGATGACCGGGATGTCACTATTGCCGATATCGACAAACAGGAAATCCGACCGTTCCAGAAAGGGTGCCATGCGCGCGGTTTCCACGGCGTCCGCGCGCAGGCCAATGCGGTATCCCAGCGCCTTCAGGCGATCCAGCCCGGCCAGACTGGATGCGTGATTCGCAACGAGTTGAGTGTTGGTGCCCACCACATACACGATGCCCCGCGGCTGCGGCACTTCGAGAAAAGCCATTTCCAGGGAACTAACCGACACATCGACAAAGGCCAGCCGGTATGCCAGCAGCTGCTGAATTCCCATGTCCTCCAGATTGCGCACCAGCACCTTGTCGTACAGGCGCTGGATACTGACGCTGGAGGCCCGTACCCGCGGGTTGATCTTGTACCCCAAGCTCAGGACATAGCCTGACACGCGCCTATTCTTTCCCAGCACGGCTTCACGGCACATGATCGACTTGGGGGGCTGGGACGCGAGCGGACTGCTCGAGCGGGTCACGACTTCGACGGGCGGCTTGTTCACCTCGCCCACCAAAGGCGCAACGGCGTTCAGCTTGCGAAAGGCCGCCCGCTGGGCACGCGACGTGAACAGGCCGTCAAGCTCGGCGTCCCGGCGCCGCTTGGTCCTGTTGCCCCTGAACATTCTGAGAAAACGATCCAGCATCAAAGCCATTCCATCAGGCATGCATCGATTGAGCGTCGTTCCAAAGCCAGGCTTCATGGCCGTGGCCATCCGACGCCCCCAGGGAGACTCCCGCATTGTTATTTGTGCCGACTCGCCATTCGCCCGACTCTGTTCCAACCTGTTGGGCGGCGCGCCAGCCCGCCATCATATCCGTACGGTCGCCCGGCACGCGCACGGAACCGGAATACCGCCTGCGTCCAGGGTGGCGGTGGTGCTCAGCGTCTCCTCAGGGCAACAGACCGCTCTCGCCGGCAAAGGCTTCCCCAGACGTACAAACGCCACCTCGACGGTGGCGTTTGCTCGGGTTCAGGCTGCAATCAGTGCGGAACCTTGATCGGTTTGCCTGTTTTGGGCGGAACGATGAACGACCCCACCGGAACAACAACCTGTTTCGGCTTCTTGGGTTTCTTCGCTTCCTTGTTTCCACGCAACTGGCCTTTTGCCATGGTGATTCTCCTTGCAACGTCTTCGGAAACTTCCGGCCGGGTTTGCGCAACACGCGCAAACCCGGCACAAACCGATCATAGGCCGATGCATAAGAATAGATAGCTTTATATTCAAACGGTTGTGAACGAAAAACCTGACCAGCCTACACCCGACTCGCCGTCTGCCGCATCACGTTCGCCGCAAATTGCATCGCCCGCTTTACCGGCTCCGGCAGCGGCGCGCCGCCATGGTTGACGGCGGTCTGCGCATGCTGGGCTTCGTCGATCTTCATCTGCTCGACGACGGCGCGGCTCCTGGCGTCGGCTTCGGGCAGCTTTTGCAGGTGGCCGTCGAGGTGTGCTTCGACCTGGCGTTCGGTTTCGGCGAGGAAGCCGAGGTTCCATTTGTCGCCCAGCATCCCGGCGACGACGCCGATGCCGAACGCGCCGCCGAACCACAGCGGGTTGAGCAGGCTCTTGCGGCCGCCGAGTTCGTTGATGCGTTGCTCGCACCAGGCGAGGTGATCGGTTTCTTCGCGCGCGGCCTGTTCGAGCTCGACGCGCACGTCCTCATTCTTGGCGGTGAGCGCCTGGCCGGCATACAGCGCCTGCGCACAGACTTCGCCGACGTGGTTGACGCGCATCAGCGCGGCGGCGTGCGCACGCTCGGTTTCGCTCATGTCTGCTTCCGGGCCTTTGGCGGGATAGGGGCGCCCGGCGTGTGGGCTGGCAAACACGGTGCGCAAACCCAAATCGAAGGTGGTGATGAGTTGGTCGAGTCTATTCATGGGTACCTCGGTCTTGCTTTTGGCGAACTGGCCCTGGAAACGCTGAACCCTGGTCTATTTTTGTCATTCCGGCGAACGCCGGAATCCAGTCTGATCAAGCATCTGGACCCCGGCGTTCGCCGGGGTGACGGCGTGTTGAGTGTGTCCTTAGGTTAGCGCGGAATCATTTCACGTAGTAGTTGAAATTCGAATACGCGGCTTCGGCGACCTTGAACCACTGGAACTGGGTGTCGCGGAACAGCTTCCAGGACCAGTAGATGGTCGCGAAATCCGGGTTGGTCTTCGCCTCTGCCTCGTACAGTTCGAAGGTGGCGCGGCGCGCGGCCAGCATCACGTCCTTGGGGAAGGGATGCAGCTTGACGCCCTGCCCGGCCAGGCGCAACAGTGCGGGCGGATTCTTGGCGTCGTATTGCGCGAGCATCAGCTGGTTGGCCTCGGCGGTGGCGACTTCGAAGGCCTGGCGGTAGGCCTCGGGCAGGGCGCGCCAGCTGGCCTGGTTGACGTAGAAGGAGAGCTGCGGCCCGCCTTCCCACCAGCCGGGATAGTAGTAGTGCTTGGCGATCTTGTGGAAGCCGAGCTTCTCATCGTCGTAGGGGCCCACCCATTCGGCGGCGTCGAGCGCGCCGCGCTCGAGCGCGGGATAGATGTCGCCGCCGGGCAGGGTCTGCGGCACGGCGCCGAGCTTGGCCATGATCTGGCCGCCGATGCCGGGGATGCGCATTTTCAGGCCGCGCAAATCGGCCATCGACTTGATCGGCTTTCTGAACCAGCCGCCCATCTGGGTGCCGGTGTTGCCGCCTGGAAACTGCACCACGTTGTATTTTGCATAGAGCGCGCGCAGCGCCTCGATGCCGCCGCCGGCGTACATCCACGCATTCTGCTGGCGCGCCGTGAGGCCGAAGGGAACGGCGGTGTCGAAGGCGAGCGCGAGGTTCTTGCCGACGTAGTAATAGCCCGCCGAGTGGCCGCATTCCGCAGTGCCGTTGCCGACCGCGTCGAGCACCTGCAGGCCCGGGACCAGCTCACCGCCGGCGAACACGCGGATCTGGAACTTGCCGCCGGTGAGCGCGGCGACGCGTTTGGACAGGGTTTCCGCCGCGCCGTAGATGGTGTCCAGGCTCTTGGGGAAGCTCGACGCCAGCCGCCAGCGGATGGCGGGCAGATCTGCAGCCTGCGCGGCCAGCGGCAGCATGGCCGCGACGCCGGCGCCGGTCAGGAAATCTCGTCTTTGCATGGTTGGCCTCGGGTTTTGGGCGATTATACGAGGCTGCTTTGGAAACCCTGCACAAGCCCGCATTCGTCGTTCCGGGGTACGCCGGAACCATCTGTCCGGAATGATTTTCTGAGGCGTTTGTAGATACCGTCAACACTCCGGCCGCGATTGCCGCCGGAGCAATCGCGCCTTGGAAGGCGCTCCCACGTAGGAGCGGCGTCCTCGCCGCGATTTTCGTACCGATGCGATCACCACGGCATCGGGCCGGGACGCCCCTCCTACAGGAGGTGCAGGCCGCCGGGGCGACGGCTTGTGGGGGCTGATGGTCAATTGCCGCCGCGTGTTAAAATCGCATCCTTTTCCAGCCCGCCCCTTTTTTGCCATGTTCAACCGCCAAGACACCCTCGCCAAGACCGACCCCGACCTGTGGGCAGCCATTCAGCAAGAAGACCGCCGCCAGCAGGATCACATCGAACTGATCGCGTCGGAGAACTACACCAGCCCGGCGGTGATGCAGGCGCAGGGCTCGCAGCTCACCAACAAGTATGCCGAGGGCTACCCCGGCAAGCGCTACTACGGCGGCTGCGAATATGTGGACATCGTCGAGCAGCTGGCGATCGACCGGGTGAAGGCTCTGTTCGGCGCCGAAGCCGCCAACGTGCAGCCCAACTCCGGCTCGCAGGCCAACCAGGCGGTGTTCATGGCCTTCCTGAAGCCCGGCGACACCATCATGGGCATGAGCCTGGCCGAAGGCGGCCACCTCACCCACGGCATGGCGCTGAACATGTCGGGCAAGTGGTTCAACGTCGTGGCCTACGGCCTCAACGAAAAAGAAGAAATCGATTACGACAAAATGGAAGCGCTGGCGCGCGAGCACAAGCCGAAACTGATCATCGCCGGCGCCTCGGCCTACGCGCTGCGCATCGACTTCGAGCGCTTCGCCAGGATCGCCAAGGAAATCGGCGCGATCTTCATGGTCGACATGGCGCACTACGCCGGCCTCATCGCCGCAGGCGTCTACCCCAACCCGGTGCCGCACGCCGACGTGGTGACGTCGACCACCCACAAGACGCTGCGCGGCCCGCGCGGCGGCATCATCCTGATGAAGGCCGAACATGAGAAGGCGATCAACTCGGCGATCTTCCCCGGCCTGCAGGGCGGCCCGCTGATGCACGTCATCGCCGGCAAGGCGGTGGCATTCAAGGAAGCGGCCGGCAAGGAATTCAAGCTCTATCAGGAACAGGTCATCGACAACGCACTGGTGATGTGCAAGGTGCTGGTCGAGCGCGGCCTGCGCATCATCTCCGGCCGCACCGAGAGCCATGTCTTCCTGGTCGACCTGCGCAGCAAGAACCTCACCGGCAAGGAAGCCGAGGCGCTGCTCGGCCGCGCCCACATCACGGTCAACAAGAATTCCATCCCCAACGACCCGCAGAAGCCCTTCGTCACCAGCGGCATCCGCATCGGCACCCCGGCAATGACCACGCGCGGCTTCACCGAACTCGAAGCCGAGCAGCTGGCGCACCTGATCGCCGACGTCCTCGACGCACCGGCCGACGAGGCGGTGATCGAGCGGGTGAAGGGCGAAGTGGCGAAGCTGACGGCGAAGTTTCCGGTGTATGGCTAAAAAGCCGAGAGTCGAGAGCGGAGAGTCGAGAGTGTTTCATTGCTCGACTCCCGGCTCCACACTCGCCACTCTCCGCTCTCGACTCTAGACTCTCCGCTCCCCAATGAAGTGTCCTTTCTGCGGTTCTCTTGATACCCAGGTCATCGACTCCCGCGTCAATGAGGCGGGCGATGCGATTCGCCGGCGCCGTCGCTGCGCCGCTTGCGACAAGCGCTTCACCACCTGGGAAACCGCCGAGCTGCGGCCGCCGCAGATCGTCAAGACCAACGGCACCCGCGAGGATTTTTCCGAAACCAAGCTGCGCGAGGGCTTTCGCCGCGCGCTGCACAAGCGCCCGGTTTCGACCGAACTGGTCGACGCCGCGGTCGACCGCATCCGCCAGCGCCTGCTGACGCTGGGCGAGCGCGAAGTGCCGGCGCGCGAAGTCGGTGAACTGGTGATGAATGAGCTGAAGAAGCTCGACAAGGTCGCCTACATCCGCTTCGCTTCGGTGTACCGCAGCTTCCAGGACGTCGAGGACTTCCGCGACGTCATCCGCGACATCGACCAGTAATGCCCAGCGCCGACCGCTTCAGCGCCGCCGACCATGCCCACATGGCGCGTGCGCTGCAACTCGCGGCACGCGGACTTTACACCACCCACCCCAACCCGCGCGTCGGCTGCGTCATCGTCCGGGACGGCCGCGTCGTCGGCGAGGGCTGGCATGAGCGCGCCGGCACGCCGCACGCCGAAGTGCATGCGCTGAAGGCTGCCGGCGACGCCGCACGCGGCGCAACCGTCTACGTCACGCTGGAACCCTGCTCGCACCACGGCCGCACCCCGCCGTGCGCCGAGGCGTTGGTTGAGGCTGGCGTGGCGCGCGTGGTGGCGGCGATGAGCGACCCCAATCCCCTGGTTGCGGGCGGCGGCATTGCCATGCTGACGCTCGCCGGCATCCGGGCCGAAGTCGGCCTCATGGAGGTCGAGGCGCGTGCGCTCAATCCCGGCTTCGTTTCGCGCATGACGCGGCAGCGCCCGTGGGTGCGGCTCAAGACCGCCTCCACGCTGGACGGCAAGACCGCGCTCGCCAACGGCGCCTCGCAGTGGATCACCGGCGAGGCGGCGCGCGCCGACGTGCAGAAGCTGCGCGCGCGCGCCTGCGCCATCCTCACCGGAAGCGGCACCGTGCTCGCCGACAATCCGCGCATGAACGTGCGCGACCTCGACATCGGGCGGCAGCCGCTGCGGGTCGTCGTCGATTCCGGATTGCGCACGCCGGCCGACGCGGCGATCCTGCCGGCGCTCGTCGCCTGCCACCATGCCGCTCCCGCTGCCCGCGCCGCGCTCGAACAGGCGGGTGCGGAGGTGATCGAACTGCCCGGCGCGGATGGGCGCGTCGACCTTGCCGCCCTGCTCGCGCTGCTGGCGCAGCGCGGCGTCAACGAACTGCACGTCGAAGCCGGTGCGCGCTTGAATGGCGCGCTGATCAAAGCCGGGCTGGTCGACGAGTGGGTGGCCTACATGGCGCCGATGGCGGTGGGCGACGACGCGCGCGGGCTGTTCGCGCAGCCGCCGCTGGCATCGCTGGCCGATGCCGCGCGCTTCAGGCTGGCCGACGTGCGACAGATCGGCGGCGACCTGCGCCTGACGCTGCTGCCGGCATGAGTGCTTTCAAGGATCACTTCTCGGCGGCGTCCGACCGCTACGCCGCCTATCGCCCGGACTATCCCGCCGCGCTGTTCGCCTGGCTCGCCGGCCTGTGCGCCGAACGCGACGCGGCCTGGGATTGCGCCACCGGCAGCGGCCAGGCGGCACTGGGGCTGGCGCCGTATTTTCGCCGCGTCGTCGCCAGCGATGCCTCCGCCGAGCAGATCCGCCATGCCGAGCCGCACGCCGGCATTGAATATCGTGTCGCGCCCGCCGAAGCCAGCGGCTTGGCCGACTGCAGCGTCGACCTCGTCACCGTCGCGCAGGCGGCGCACTGGTTCGGCCTGCCGCGCTTCTACGCCGAGGTTGCGCGCGTGCTGAAGCCCGGCGGCGTGCTAGCCCTGTGGGGCTACGGCCGCATGGTGCTGCCGGGGGGGATGGACGCGCCGTTCCGGCGTTTCTATGCCGAAACCGTCGGTCCATGGTGGCCGCCCGAACGCGCGCTGATCGACGACGCCTACCGCAGCCTGGATTTTCCGTTTGCCGATATCCAGCCACCGGCTCTTGCTATCGAGGTCGAGTGGGCCCTGCCGCGGCTGCTGGACTATTTATCCACCTGGTCGGCGGTGAAGCGCTACCAGGCCGAGAAAAAGCACGATCCGCTGCCGGCGCTGATGGCCGAACTCCTGCACGCGTGGGGTACCCCCGAAACGGTGCGGCAGCTGGAATGGCCGCTTTTTCTGCGCGTCGGCGTCGTCCGCTAAGCGCGCACATCCGTGCAGGATACAATTTCATTATTTGATTTGCGAATGATGCGGCGACGCGCAAGCGCCGGCCCTATCAGTCAACAGGAAACGAAGGGTAAGAATGAAACGCGTCGATGATTTCCGCCTGCGCTTTGGCAAAAAGGAACTGGTGCCGATCGTCATCGGCGGCATGGGGGTGGACATTTCGACCGCCGAACTGGCGCTCGAGGTCGCACGTCTCGGCGGCATCGGCCATATCTCGGACGCCATGGTGCAGACCGTGTCCGACCGCCGCTTCGACACCAAATTCGTCAGCGAGAAGCTGAAGAAATACAAGACGAATGCCGCCAGCAGCGACAAATCCAACGTGCACTTCAACCTCGCGGTGCTCGAGGAGGCCACGCGCTACCACGTGGGCCGGACCATGGACGCCAAGCGCGGCGACGGCATGATCTTCATCAACTGCATGGAGAAGCTGACCATGAACGCGCCGCGCGAGACGTTGCGCATGCGCCTGTCCGCCGCGCTCGACGCCGGCATCGACGGCATCACGCTCTCCGCCGGCCTGCACCTCGGCTCGTTCGCGCTGATCGAGGACCATCCGCGCTTCCGCGACGCCAAGCTCGGCATCATCGTCTCCTCGCCGCGCGCATTGGCGATGTTCCTGCGCAAGAACGCGCGGCTCAACCGCCTGCCGGACTTCATCGTGGTGGAAGGGCCGCTCGCCGGCGGCCACCTCGGCTTCGGCCTGGACTGGGCGAAGTACGACCTCGCCACCATCATGGGCGAGGTGCTGGCCTACCTGAAATCCGAACACCTCGACATTCCGGTGATCGCCGCCGGCGGCATTTTTACCGGCAGCGATGCCGCGGCCTTCCTCGAACAAGGCGCGGCCGCGGTGCAGGTGGCGACGCGCTTCACCGTCACCCAGGAATGCGGCCTGCCGGACAAGGTCAAGCAGGAATACTTCAAGGCCAGCGAGGAGGACATCGAGGTCAACACCATCTCGCCGACCGGCTACCCGATGCGCATGTTGAAGGGCAGCCCCGGCATCGGCTCCAGCATCCGCCCCAACTGCGAGGCCTACGGCTATCTGCTCGATGCCAACAGCCGCTGCGCCTACATCGATTCCTACAACCGCGAGGTGGAACTGCACCCGGGTGCGAAGAAGGTGAAGGTCATGGACAAGACCTGCCTGTGCACCCACATGCGCAACTTCGACATCTGGACCTGCGGCCAAACCACCTGGCGACTCAAGGACACCACCCGGAAACTGCCCGACGGCAGCTATCAGGTTCTCAGTGCGGAACAGGTCTTCCACGATTACCAGTTCAGCGTCGACCAGAAGATTGCCCTGCCGGACTGAATGCGGCCTGGTTCAAAGCATCCTGAAGGTCAGGGCACACTTCGCACGGCGTCAGCCCAGTTGTTGGGCGTTTCGTAAAGTCGCACGCGTTCCAGCCTGAGCTGGTTGCCGTACGTATCGCGATAGGCCGCGTCGAGGATGCGGAATGCTTCGGCGGCGAGATTTTCGGCCGTGGGGACCACCGGCAGCACGACGGTTTTGTGTTCGGGCAGCGTTGCCAGAAGGTCCACCACGGCACGGTCTCCCCGATACACCAGGAAGGCATGGTCCCAATGCTCGACGAGCACGCTATTGGCGATGCGTTTCACATCGGAAAAGTCCATCACCATGCCTTCCTCCGACGCGCCCTCGGTGCGGATGAGCTCGCCGGAGAGGGTGATTTCGATTGCGTAGCGATGGCCGTGCAGATGCCGGCACTGGCTGGCGTGGTTGGGGATGCGGTGACCGGCGTCGAATTCCAGTCTGCGAGTGATGCGCATGCTCACGCTGCCGCGGCCTCGACCGCTTTCACCCCGGTCAGCAGGTAGCCGATCAAGTCCCTCACCGTTCGGACTTCGCTGCCGAAGGGCAGCGGTTCCGAGCCGCGGAAGAACAGTCCCTTGTTGACGTCGCCCTTCAGCGCCGCGACCAGTTGCGAGTCGATGCAGAACTGCCCGGCCTTCTCGAGGCCGTCGCGCAGGCCGCATTGCGTCAGGCAATGCAGGCCGATGGCGCAGCGATTGGGGTCGGCGCGGGCCACGGACTGCAATTTGGGCGCGCGCTTGAGGTAGTTGGCGAGCCACGGGGTCTTCACGGCGCGCGCGGGCAGCCCGGCCACGCTCATGAAGGTGACGATGTCCTCGGCTTTCGCATCCAGCAGCACGCGCTTGAAGTTGGGGTGGGCATCGCCCTCATCGGTGACGGCGAACGGCGTGCCGAGCTGCACGGCGGCCGCGCCGAGCGCCAGCGCGGCCAGCAGCTTTTCATGGCTGTTGATGCCGCCGCCGACAATGACGGGGATCCGGTCGCGCGCGATGCCCAAGTCGTCGAACACCTTGAAGATGCCGGGCAGCACTTCGTCGAAATCGAAGCGCGCATTCGCCAAGTCGGCCGGGTTGGGCGCACCGAGGTGGCCGCCCGCGTAGCGCGGATGCTCGATCACGATGGCGTCGGGCAGCCGGCTTTTGCGCGACCATTTCTTCAGCACGATGGCGACGCCGCGCGCATCCGACAGGATCGGAATCAGCGCGACGTCGGGATAGCCTTCGGCCAGATCCGGCAGGTCGAGCGGCAGCCCCGCGCCCATCACGATCGCCTGCGCACCCGAGGCGCAGGCCTGCCGCACGTAGGCCGGATGCGCGGCCACCGCTTTCATCACGTTGACCGCGACCAGACCGTGGCCCGCCGCAGTTTCCAGCGCCGCCTTGATCTCGCGGTCGAGCGCAATCAGATTCAGGCGATTGAGTTCGTCCCTGTCGCGGCAGTACTTCGCCTGTTCCGACAGATCGGCATGATGGTGGCGCAGGTCGATGCTCGCAATCGTCCCCACCGCGCCGGCCCGCGCCACCGCGCCGGCCAGCCGGTGCGCCGAGATGCCCACGCCCATGCCGCCCTGCACGATGGGCAGCAGGCGATGGCCGCGTATGGCAAATGATCTGGGCGTCGTCATGCCGGTCCTTCAATCCTTACAAAGCGTGCATTATAACAATTGAAGACCTTGTTATCCTTATATTAACGGCGAGTCATTCATGCCTGCAGGCCGGGCGGGGGAGCGTGATTGTTGACGCATACGACTCTACACGCGCTTTAGTGCGTAGTAGATCGGAGTCCTTTAGGGCTTTAGCGTCTTACAATCACGGCCTACCCCACGCGGGTGTTCACCCACCCCGCCTAAACGCCTACAATGCCGGGTCTTACTGGCAGGTCTTTTCCCGCATGTTCACCGGCATCATTCAATCCATAGGCCGCATCCACGAATACGAAGCCCGCGGCGCCGACGCCCGCATGGTCATCACCGGCGGCGGACTGGATTTTTCCGACGTCGCCATCGGCGACAGCATCGCGGTCAACGGCGTCTGCCTCACCACGGTGGCGCTGACGCCCGACAGCTTCACCGTCGATGTCTCGGCCGAGACCCTGCGCGTCACTGCCGGTTTCATACCGGGCGCCGAAGTGAATCTGGAAAAGGCGCTGCGGCTGGCCGACCGCCTGGGCGGACATCTGGTATCGGGACACGTCGACGGCGTCGGCACGGTGCACCGCTTCGTTCCGGTGGGCGAATCGCATCTGCTGGAAATCGACGCGCCGGGCGGACTCGCACGCTACATCATCCGCAAGGGCTCGATCACCGTGAACGGCGTGTCGCTCACGGTCAACCAGGTCGAAGGCGCGCGCTTTGCGCTCAATCTCATCCCGCACACGCTGGAAATGACGACGCTCAAGCATCTGCAGGCCGGAAGCCGCGTCAATCTGGAAGTCGACATGATCGCGCGCTATGTCGAACGCATGATGCAATTCACCAACCCAATGGACAAAGACTGATGAGCCTCGCCTCCACACTCGAAATCATCGAAGAACTCAAGGCCGGCCGCATGGTCGTGCTGGTCGACGAGGAAGACCGCGAAAACGAGGGCGACCTGGTGATGGCCGCCGAACACGTCACCCCCGACGCGATCAACTTCATGGCCAAGTACGGGCGCGGCCTGATCTGCCTGACGCTGACCGACGACCGCTGCCGCCAGCTCGGACTGAAGCAGATGGTGTCCGACAACCAGACGCCGCACGGCACCGCGTTCACCGTATCGATCGAAGCGGCCGAAGGTGTGACCACCGGCATTTCCGCGGCCGACCGCGCGGTCACCATCCAGGCGGCGGTGAAGCATGACGCCAAGCCCACCGACATCATCCAGCCCGGCCACATCTTCCCGCTGCGCGCGCAGCCCGGCGGCGTGCTGGTGCGCGCGGGACACACCGAAGCCGGCTGCGACCTCGCGGGGCTGGCCGGGCTGGAGCCCGCTTCCGTCATCTGCGAAATCCTCAAGGACGACGGCACCATGGCGCGTCTGCCCGACCTGGTGCCGTTCGCGCAGGAGCACGGCCTGAAAATCGGCGCCATCGCCGACCTCATCCATTACCGCAACCAGACCGAGAGCCTGGTCGAGCGCGCCGCCGACCGCCTGATCCAGACGGTGTACGGCGCCTTCCGCCTGATCGCCTACCGCGACAAGTGCGCCGGCGAAACCCACCTGGCGCTGGTCAAGGGCGAAATCCACGCCGACAAGGAAACCCTGGTGCGCGTGCACGAGCCGCTCTCGGTGATGGACTTTCTCGACGTCACCGGCGGCGGCCATTCGTGGCCGATCCTGGGCGCGATGGAGCGCATCGCCGAATCGCAGTCGGGCGTGATCGTGCTGCTGCACCGCCCGGAAACCGCCGATGCGCTGCTCGATCGTATCAATCCGGCGCCGGTTGCCAGCCGCAAATACGATCTGCGCGACTACGGCATCGGCGCGCAAATCCTGCGCGATCTCGGCGTGGGCAAAATGAAGCTGCTGGCCAGTCCGCGCAAAATGCCGGCGATGGACGGCTTCGGGCTGGAAGTCACCGGCTATTCTGAAAAAGCCTAACAATCAAGCGAGGACGCATTATGGGTATCACCGACAACATCTCCGAACTCGACCCCGTCTATCAGGGCGCCGGGCTCAAAATCGGCATCGTCATGAGCCGCTTCAACAAGGACATCTGCGAAGGCTTGCTGTCGGCCTGCGAAATCGAACTGGCCCGCCTCGGCGTCGCCAAGGACGACGTGCTGCTGGTCGACGTCCCCGGCGCACTGGAGCATCCGCTGGCGCTGCAGAAAATGGCGCAATCCGGCAAGTTCGACTCGCTCGTCGCCATCGGAGCGGTGGTGCGCGGCGACACCTACCACTTCGAAGTGGTCTCGAACGAATCCGCGCGCGGCATTCTCGACGTGCAACTGGAGACCGGCGTGCCGATCGCCAACGCCATCCTGACCGTCGACAATGAGGTACAGGGCCACGTGCGCATGGCCGAAAAAGGCCGCGACGCCGCGCGCGTGGCGATCGAAATGGCCAACCTGCTGAAGCGTCTCTGAGATGGCCGGTTCCCGCAAAGTCGCACGCGAATTCACCCTGCAGGGCGTGTACGCCTGGCTGGTCGGCGGCGCCGACGTGACGCTCATCGCGGCCAACCTCAAGGAAGACGAGCAGTTCAAGCGCGCCGACGAGGCCTATTTCCGCACCCTGCTCTACGGCGTGCTGAAAGAGGAGGATCTGCTGAGCACGCGCATCACCCCCCTGCTCGACCGCCCGCTTGCCGAACTCTCACCCATCGAGCGCGGCATCCTGCTGATCGGCGCGTATGAACTGCTGTACTGCCCCGACGTGCCGTGGCGCGTCGCCATCAACGAAGGCGTCGAACTCGCCAAGAAATTCGGCGGCACCGACGGCCACAAGTACATCAACGGCGTGCTCGACAAGCTGGCGCAGGACGTGCGCGCAGTGGAGATCGAGCATGCAAGGAAAGCCCCCAAGCCGTGAGTTGAGCGCCGAGAGCTAAGGCCGCCCACTCTCGACCCTCCACTCTCGACTCTCGGCTCCCTCATGGAATTCGACCTCATCGCCCGCTACTTCACCCGCGCCACGCCCGGCGCGGTGCTGGGTGTGGGCGACGACTGCGCGCTGCTGGCGCCGACGCCTGGGATGCAGCTGGCGGTGTCGACCGACATGCTGCTCGAAGGCCGCCATTTTTCGCCGCAGGACAGCCCGGCCGGGCTCGGCCACAAGTCGCTGGCGGTGAACCTGTCGGACCTGGCCGCGATGGGGGCGACGCCGCGCTGGGCGACGCTGGCCATTGCGCTGCCGGAAGAAAACGACGCCTGGCTCACCGCATTTGCGCGCGGCTTTTTCCGCATGGCCGACCTGCACGGCATCGAACTCGTCGGCGGCGACACCACGCGCGGCGCGCTCACCCTGTCCATTACCGTAATCGGCGAAGTGCCGCCGGGGCAGGCGCTGCGCCGCGACGGCGCGCAGGCCGGCGACGACGTCTGGGTGTCCGGCGTGATCGGCTCGGCGGCGCTGGCGCTGGCCTATCGCCAGGGGCGCCTGTTCATGGAACAGATCGATGCCGCCCGCGTGCTGCCCGCGCTCTACCTGCCGACGCCGCGGGTGGAACTCGGCATTGCGCTGCGCGGCATTGCGACCAGCGCGATCGACGTTTCCGACGGCCTCCTGGGCGACCTCGGGCATATCCTGGAACGCTCACAGGTCGGCGCTGGCCCCATTGGGGCGAGGCTCGAATTCGCCGCCCTGCCGACGCTGCCGGTGGTACAGGCGTATCTGCATGAAGCCGTTGCGCGCGACTGCGTGCTGGCAGGCGGCGACGACTACGAACTCTGCTTTACCGCACCCGCCGACCGGCGCGACGCGGTGGCAGCTGCCGCGCAGTCTGCCGGCGTGGCGGTGACGCGTATCGGCCGCATCACCGCCGAGCCCGGCCTCGCGGTCATCGACGCCGACGGCCGGCCCTTGCCCTTCGAACGCACCGGCTATGACCACTTTGCAACCTGATTTCAGATTCCTCTTCGCGCACCCGGCGCACCTGATCGCCTTCGGCTTCGGCAGCGGGCTTGCGCCGAAAGCGCCCGGCACCGTCGGCACCCTGCTCGGGCTGCCGCTGTTCTGGCTGATCAGTGCTGCCGCACCCGACCTGCCGAACCAGATCATTCTGCTGATCGCCGCCTTCCTCATCGGCGTGTGGGCGTGCGGCCGCACAGGGCGCGCGCTCGGCGCCGCCGACCACGGCGGCATGGTGTGGGACGAGATCGTCGCCTTCGCGCTCGTTCTGATGTTTATTCCGGCGCTGCTGTTCACCCCGGCCGGCTGGCTGTGGACTGCGCTGGCGTTTGCACTGTTCCGCCTGTTCGATATCCTGAAACCCTGGCCGATCCGGCTCGCCGACACCCACCTGAAAAGCGGCTTCGGCGTGATGTTCGACGACCTGCTGGCGGCAGGCTACGCGATCGCTGGCCTGAAAGGACTGCAATGGCTCGTGTAAGCGACGAAGAACTGCACCAACTCGCCGTTGAACTCAGCGACAAACTGCGCGCGCGCGGCTGGATGCTCGCCACCGCAGAATCCTGCACCGGCGGCTGGATCGGCCAGGTGCTGACTGCGCTGCCCGGCAGTTCGCACTGGTTCGAGCGCGGCTTCATCACCTATGCCAACGCCGCCAAAACCGAGATGCTCGGCGTGCCCGCCGAAACTCTGGCCGCCCACGGCGCCGTCTCCGAGGAAACCGCCAGCGCCATGGCGGCCGGCGCGCTGGCCAAGAGCCACGCCCAGGCGGCACTCGCCGTCACCGGCATCGCCGGCCCCGGCGGCGGCTCCCTGCAAAAACCCGTCGGCCTCGTCTGCTACGGCTGGGCGCTGGCCGACGGCACGCTCATGTCGTCCACCTGCCGCCTCGACGGCGACCGCGAGGAAATCCGCTCGCGCGCGGTAGCTGCGGCCCTGCGCGGGTTGATTGAGTTGATTGGTTAAGAACCAGGCGTAGGAGGGGCGCCCTCGCCCCGATTTTCGCGCCTTCGCAACCACCACGGCATCGGGCCGAGGGCGGCCCTCCTACGACACCGCTACCTAAACGCCCACGCCGCGAACGGCTCGATCTCGTCGCGGTTCAAGAGCATCAGCTGGTAGGCATTCGGATTCAGCGTATGGTCCGGCGTGGTGTCGACATTGAGGCGCTGCAGCACGTAGCCGAGCAGCGCGCGTCGCACGTTCACTTCGATGACCTCCCCGCTCGCACCGTAATCCAGCAGCAGGCTTTCGCGCCGGGCTGCGTCGAGCCCGGCATGGGGCGCCAGACTCAGGCTGACCGATTCCACCCAGTCGTCGTCGTACTGCTCGCCGGATTCGGCCGGCACATCCAGGCATTGCGCCCCGGTAATGCGCGACAATACGAAATCGCGGAAATCGCAGGTGTCCTCGCTATACGCCCGCACATGCCAGCGCAGCCCGGTGTTGACGAGGGTGTGCGGCTCGAGCACGCGCTCCGCCCCGCTCTCGCGGCTGGAAAGGGAACGGTAGTCGACGCGCAGCTTGCGCCGGCCATGGATGGCACGGGTGATCTGCGCCAGGGTCTGCGGACTCGGCAGGCGCGCGGGCAGCGGCAGCGACGCAGTCGGCAGGCCGTAGATCAGATCGTCGCCGTAGGGCCCGTTCGCCACCGCCAGATTGGCGGCAATGACGGGCAGCACGGCGGCGGGCGTCAGGTCGGCGAACACGGCACTGAAGTTCTCGCCCGGCACGAAGCCGAACACGCTGTGGTTGTAGACCAGGTTGCCGGGCGCCAGATCGCCGTAGAGCTTGAGATCCTTGGTCGCCGCCGGGTCGGACAGGCCGAAGGCGCGGGCGACGTCGCTGCGCGTCACCACCCCGGTGTACCAGGCCATGACCTCGATGTATTGCAGCCGCTGGCGCGTCGCCCATTTCACGTCCAGGCGCATTTTCTCTTTTGGAATCATATCGATTGCTCCGGCCGGGCGTTCACTCGGGAGATTATAGACAGCCGCCGCACAAATAAAAACAAAAAGTTAATATTTTCTATGTAGGTGATATTTTTTATTGACATGAAGAAACATACAACCTAAAGTTTAGCCATCGCAACCCAATCAGGAGACACACCATGGCTAACCCCAGCACGATGACCGAAGACAAGATGAAGGCGCTCAGCGCCGCGCTCAGCCAGATCGACAAGCAGTTCGGCAAGGGCTCGGTCATGCGCCTGGGCGACCACGACGTCTCGCGCGACATCCAGGCCGTCTCTACCGGCTCGCTGGGGCTCGACATCGCGCTGGGCGTCGGCGGCCTGCCGCGCGGCCGCGTGGTGGAAATCTACGGCCCGGAGTCAAGCGGCAAAACCACGCTTACCCTGCAGGTCATCGCCGAAATGCAGAAAATGGGCGGCACCGCGGCCTTCATCGACGCCGAACACGCGCTTGATCCCAACTATGCCGGCAAGCTCGGCGTCGACGTCGACAACCTGCTGGTTTCGCAGCCCGACACCGGCGAGCAGGCACTGGAAATCGCCGACATGCTGGTGCGCTCCGGCTCGGTCGACGTGGTCGTCATCGACTCGGTCGCCGCGCTCACCCCCAAGGCCGAGATCGAAGGCGAGATGGGCGACTCGCACATGGGCCTGCAGGCCCGTTTGATGAGCCAGGCCTTGCGCAAGCTCACCGCAAACATCAAGCGCACCAACACGCTGGTCATCTTCATCAACCAGATCCGCATGAAGATCGGCGTCATGTTCGGCAACCCCGAAACCACCACCGGCGGCAACGCGCTCAAGTTCTACGCCAGCGTCCGCCTTGACATCCGCCGCATCGGCGCCATCAAGAAGGGCGACGAGATCATCGGCAACGAAACCAAGGTCAAGGTCGTCAAGAACAAGGTCTCGCCGCCGTTCAAGGAAGCCTTCTTCGACATCCTCTATGGCCAGGGCATCTCGCGCGAAGGCGAGATCATCGAACTCGGCGTCGCCCACAAGTTCGTCGACAAGTCCGGCGCCTGGTACGCCTACAACGGCGAGAAGATCGGCCAGGGCAAGGACAACGCGCGCGAATACCTGAAGGAGCACCCGGAAATCGCCCACGAAATCGAGGCCAAGGTCCGCGCCGCCGTCGGCGTCAACAACCCCACTGCGACGGTCGAGGATGAAGTCGACGCCTGAACCCAGCGAGCTGCGCGAGCGCGCCCTGCGCCTGCTGGCGCGGCGTGAGCACAGCCGCGCCGAGCTCGCCCGCAAGCTCGGACAAGCAGGATTCGCCACCGAGGACATCGCCCCGTTGCTCGATGAATTCGAGACCCGGAACTGGCTGTCCGACCGCCGTTTCGCCGAAAGCTGGGTCGCCGACCACCGCGCACGTTCCGGCAGCGTCAAGCTGGCCTACGACCTGCGGCAGCGGGGCGTGGACGACGCCGTGATCGAAGCTGTACTCAGCGACAACCGGGACAGCGAACTCGAACGCGCGCGCGAAGTGTGGCAGAAGAAATTCGGCACCCCGCCTGCCGATGCGGACGAGAAAGCGAAACAAATACGCTTCATGCTAAGCCGTGGCTTCGCCCAGGAAATAATTCAAAAGACCTTGAGGGCAACGGAATAAGCAGTGATCGCCTACCCCCTAACCGCCCATCTGTTGCATGTAACGTTTTTGCGTGTTACGGTGCTACATGTAACGACCGAAATGAGGAAACTTTACTATGGCCACCCCTGTTTCTGCACG
>Ga0299912_10000126_pt1 | contig 87343 bp, 96 predicted proteins | sample RVTome_2_FD_207667 | JGI IMG/M metagenome (GOLD analysis project Ga0299912, IMG submission 207667) | Soil microbial communities from uranium-contaminated site in the Upper Colorado River Basin, Wyoming, United States - RVT95D214 (version 2) ... | reverse complement strand
TGGTGAACGATGTGCACAGGATTTTTTCCTTGTTTTTGCGAGTTGGGCGATAAAGCCGCCCATCCCTGCCTACCCCGTTTCAACTCTGTGCCTCTGTGACTCTGTGGTGAACTGCTTTTTCTAGGTTGATCTACGGGCGACAGCGCCAAACCGGCAGGGGCCGTCGTTGCGCGGCGCAGCAACGTCGAACGCTGTCCGCCATCCACGAGAGGCAGCTACGGAGCGGCCCGGGAACCGGACCAGAACGCTCCGTCCCTGTCCAGAAACTCGCCGGCTTGCATGTAGTGAGAGCCGTCGCACGAAAACGTCAGCCCAACCATCCCGTTGATCAAGTTGAGCGAACCGGAGCGCAGGTATACGTTTTCATCCGCTTCGCGCAGCACCTTGAAACGCTCGAACACCGACCGAACCATGCTGGGGGACACCACAGCCTGACTCGGGAAGGCTCGCTTCGGATAGGCCAGGCATACCCCTGGGTCGATGATCTCGTCGAGCACGTGCAGGCGGTAGCGGTAGGGGTCGTCAGTCAACCAAAGGGTGGCGCGCGAACTGGAGAGGTGCAACTTGGCATGGAACACTCCGCGCTCGCACATGAGTTCGTCCATGATGGCGATCACGTCGTCGATGCGCGCGTCCATCGCACTTATGGCACGCTCCTGCTGGAACAGTGCGCCGCGAATGGCTGGGTCACCCTTGATCTGCCGCCACTCGGAGCGCCCCGCCATTCTCTGGTCGAGTAGCGGCAGGTCGCGCAGGTTGAAGTCGGCGGCGATGAAACCCAGCATGGCGAGTCCTTCGCTGACGGCCTGCACCGCGGTGACGCAGGGCCGGCCGCTGACTTGGCTGACGTAGACCTCCGACAGCAGGAAGCCCCGGTATGGCACCGCGCTGGTGAGGAACGGCCGAGTGGATAAATCCTGGCCACGTCGGGCGGCGTCGACTCTGGACGATGAAATGTTCGCGCTGACCTGCAGCCCCAGGGTATCGATGGCATAGAGCAACTGGCACAGCGGCATCGCGGCCAATCCTTGTTCGAGCCCATCATCCAGGCCATCGCGGTCGGTCCAGACCGGCGCGCAGGCCCTTGCCAGCTCCGCCATCGGGGCTTCCAGGTAGCGCGACAGCATGCCTGTTTGCCGATTGATAGTGCGCTCGAGAGCGGTCATGTTGGGGTCCGGGCTGGGGGCATGGATACTTGAATATGCAAATTGTGTGCCACACATATCGTATGTGTTTCACCGGGAGCCGGGTACGCAAAAAACGTAGTTGCGTTTTGGTTGGTACGGAACTTGCTTTTCAGTCGTTTACAGCCGCCATGTTTTCCGCGTCGAGCAGTCCGCTAAACGTGCACTGGCGGGGCTTGAGGAAATTCCTCCAAACAGCGAGAGGCCGTCATGGTCACACCATTGGAACAAGACAGCAATCTTGAGCTGGTTACCATTTATGAAATCAGCAAGATACTGAGTTCGTCGCTCGATCTGGCGAAGACCGTCAAGGAGGTGCTCAACGTCCTTTCCTCGCATCTGAAAATGCGCAGGGGCATGATCAGCCTGTTGCAGGAATCGGGCGAACTGCACGTTATTGGTGCATCGGGCATGTCGGATGAAGCCATGCTGCGCGGGCGCTTCCGCAAGGGCGAGGGCGTTACCGGGAAGATCATGAAAAGCGGGATGCCCATCGTGGTGCCCAATATCGCGGACGAGCCGCTGTTCCTCAATCGCACCGGCTCGCGGGATATGGCTCTGGGCCACGTTCTGGCTTTCGTCGGCGTGCCCATCAAGCTCGGACGCGACACCATAGGCGTGCTCAGCGTCGACAGGAACATGAGCGACCAGCGCCCCAACTTCGAAGCCGACGTGCGCTTCCTGAGCATGGTGGCCAACCTGATCGGCCAGACCGTCAGGCTGCACCAAAATGTGGCGGACGAGCGCGCCGAGCTCATGGTCGAAAAGCACCGCCTGCAGAAGGAGTTGCAGGGCAAGTACAAGCTGGACCAGGTGATCGGCCAGAGCAAGCTGATGCAGGCGGTGTTCGCCGAAGTGCATCAGGCGGCGCCGGGGCGCTCCACCGTGCTGTTGCGCGGGGAGAGCGGGACCGGCAAGGAAGTCATCGCGCGCGCCATCCACTACCTGAGCCTGAGAAAAGACGGGCCTTTCGTCAAGGTCAATTGCGCCGCTCTTTCCGAAACCCTGCTCGAATCCGAGTTGTTCGGCCACGAGAAGGGCTCTTTCACCGGCGCCACCCAGGAACGCAAGGGGCGCTTCGAAATGGCGCACGGCGGCACGCTGTTCCTGGACGAAATCGGGGACATATCGCCCGCGTTCCAGACCAAGCTGCTGCGCGTTTTGCAGGAGCGCGAATTCGAACGCGTCGGCGGCAACAAGCCTATCCGCGTGGATGTGCGGCTTATCACCGCCACCAACCGCAACCTGGAGCAGGCCGTCGCCAAGGGCGAGTTCCGGGCCGACCTGTATTACCGCATCAACGTGGTGAGCATCTTCCTGCCGCCGTTGCGCGAGCGGCGCGAGGACATCCCGCTGCTGGTGGAGTATTTCCTGGAGAAGTTCAACCAGGAAAACAACCGCCACCTGGCGATGACCCCGGAGGCGCTGCGCATCATGCTGGATTGCTTCTGGCCCGGCAACGTACGCGAGCTGGAGAACTGCATCGAGCGCACGGCGACCATGACGCGCGGCAACGTGATCCACGACCTGGACCTGCCGTGCCAGCAGAACAAATGCTTTTCGCTGGCGCTGCAGAGCTACGGCAGCGGCCGCACCATCGCCATCAAGTCCGTGCCGGCAGCGGCGTCCGCCGGCACGCCCGGAGCCGACGAGTTCGAGGATTCCAGCCCGGCTGCGCCCGGTGACACTCCCGCATTCACATCCGAGCGCGACCGCCTGGTATGGGCCATGGAGCAGTGCGGCTGGGTACAGGCCAAAGCCGCGCGCCTGCTGAATCTCACGCCGCGCCAGATGGGCTACGCGCTGCAGAAGTACAACATCGAAATCAAGCGGTTGTAGGTCGGGTCAAGCGCAACGGACCCGACGTGCCGTTGTCGGCTCCGGCGCCTTGAACCCGGATTGTTCAATGGGCGGTGCACGTCAACAAAATCAATGAATTGTAGGTCGGGTTTCAACCCGACATGTCGGGCTAAAGCCCGACCTACGCCTAATGGATAATCCGGGTTGAACCTTGAACCAGCGCAAGCGTTTTTTCCCGCTTTTTTTCATGTCGCAATGCCTACATTTGCCCTACGTATTGTAGGCATTGCGACAATCTCAAAACACCCGCAAACCCCCTGTTTTAAAGGGCTTCGGCCAGTCCACCGGCGTGGCATGGATGTTGCTATTTCGACTTCAAAGGGTTTTCGTCAATCGTCGTTACGATGCCTGGAAAGTCCATGGCGAACAGGAGCGAATAATGCAAAATACGAGCGGGCAGGTGGAGCAAGTCATGCAGCAGATTGCCGAGCACAAAGGCTGCGGCACTTCAAGCGAGGGCGGCAAGGCGAGTTGCGGTTCGTCGGGCGGGCCGGAGGACATGGCGCCGGAGGTGTGGGAGAAGGTCAAGAACCATCCCTGTTACAGCGAGGAGGCGCATCACCACTATGCGCGCATGCATGTGGCCGTGGCCCCGGCATGCAACATCCAGTGCAACTACTGCAACCGCAAATACGACTGCGCCAACGAGAGCCGTCCCGGCGTGGTGAGCGAGAAGCTGACCCCGGAGCAGGCATCGCGCAAGGTTCTGGCGGTGGCTTCCACCATCCCGCAAATGACGGTGCTGGGCATCGCCGGACCCGGCGATCCCTTGGCCAACCCGGACAAGACCTTCAAGACGTTCGAGCTGATCTACAACACGGCGCCGGACATCAAGCTGTGTCTTTCCACCAACGGCCTGGCACTGCCCGACCACATCGACACCATCAAGTCGTTCAACGTGGATCACGTCACCATCACCATCAACATGGTGGACCCGGAGATCGGGCAGCACATCTACCCGTGGATCTTCTGGAACCACAAGCGCATCACCGGCATCGAGGCCTCCAGGATACTCACGGAGCGCCAGATGCAGGGGCTGGAGATGCTGACCGAGGCCGGCATCCTGTGCAAGGTGAATTCGGTGATGATCCCCGGCATCAACGACAAGCACCTGGTCGAGGTGAATCGTGCGGTCAAGTCGCGCGGCGCGTTCCTGCACAACATCATGCCGCTCATCTCGGCGCCCGAGCACGGCACGGTGTTCGGCCTCAACGGCCAGCGCGGGCCAAGTGCGCAGGAGCTGAAAGCGTTGCAGGACAGTTGCGAAGGCGAGATGAACATGATGCGCCATTGCCGCCAGTGCCGCGCCGATGCCGTGGGCTTGCTGGGCGAGGACCGCTCTTCCGAATTCAGCACGGAAAAAGTGATGGAGATGGAGATCGAGTACGACGCCGAGGGCCGCGCCGCCTATCAGCAGAAGGTGGAGCAGGAGCGGCAGGCCACCGTGGCCGCCAAGGAGGCCGAACTGGCCGACTTGGTGCAGGAATTCAGCGACGTGAAGGTTCTGGTCGCGGTCGCCACCAAGGGCCACGGCCGCATCAACGAGCATTTCGGCCATGCCCAGGAGTTCCAGATTTACGAACTCAGCACCGAGGGTTCCAAGTTCGTCGGCCACCGCCGTGTCGACCTGTACTGCCAGGGCGGTTTCGGCGAGGAGGACACGCTGCCCACGGTGATCCGCGCCATCAACGACTGCGTCGCGGTGTTCGTGGCCAAGATCGGCGGCTGCCCGAAGGACGAGCTGCGCGCGGCGGGCATCGACCCGGTGGACAAGTACGCCCACGAGTTCATCGAGCAGTCGGCGGTGCGCTACTTCAAGGAATACCTGGGCAAGGTGAAATCCGGCGAGATCGTCCACGTGGCCCGCGGCGACGCGGACATCCGGCAGGGCGCGTACATCGCTGCATAGATAGAGCTGTTTAATTTGTTTGAGTAATCAGGAGAAGAAGTCATGGCATACAAAATCATTTCATCCCAGTGCACCGCCTGTTCCGCATGCGAGCCGGAGTGCCCTAACGTGGCTATTTCGGAGAAGGACGGCACCTTCGTTATCAACGCGAAAAAATGCTCCGAGTGCATCGGATATTTCGACGATCCGCAGTGCGTCGCGGTTTGCCCGGTGGAGAACACCTGCGTGATCGACACCGCTTATCCCCGCTACCAGGCCGCCTAGGAGAATGCAATGAACGTAACGATGACCCCCAGCGCCGAAAAATTCATCGGCCGCATGATCCGCTTCAACGGCGGAGCAGGCCACGGTTTCAGGTTGATGGTCACCGCCGGCGGCTGTTCCGGGCTGGCTTCCGAGTTCACCGTGGAAGCCGCGCCCAAGCCCGGCGACAGCGTGATGGAAAGCAATGGGCTCAAGCTGTTCCTGCCGGCCGAAAGCCGCTTGCTGCTGGACGGCGTGACCATCGATTTTGTCGAGACGCCGGGGAGCAGCGGGCTGAGCTTCATCAACCCCAATGCGACGGCGTGCGGATGCAGCAGCAGCGCCGAAAAGCCGGCTGTTGCTACGGTCAGCATCTCCAGCATCGGGCACAAGCACTAAACCATGCAAGAGATCGCCGCCGAAGAACTGGAACGCGCCTGCTTCGGTGGCGGTCTGACGGAGCAGGCGGAGCTCCACCTGCGCCTGGCCGGTTTGACCTACCACGAGGACCGCGTCGCGGAGAGCCATCTGCAAAAGGCGCTGGCGATTGCGCCGGATCATGCCGCGGTGCTGATCGGGTTGTATCGATATTATTTTTACAAGGGGCGCCTGGGCGAGGCGCTGGACGTTGCGGAACTGTGCTTGCTCAAATCCGCCGGCGACAACGGGCTGGATGCCGACTGGCACAAGGTGAAACCGGGCGACGCGAATTTCGGCAGCTACGACGCCATCCTGCCGCGCTTCTACCTGTTTTCGCTGAAGGCGTATGGCTACCTGCACATGCGTCTGGGCAACCGGGAAGAAGGGCGGGCCGCAGTGGAAAAGCTGCTGGAACTCGACCCCGGCAACAAATTGGGCGGCAAGGTTTTGCTGGAAGTGCTGGATCGCGAAGGGCAGGAAGACGATGAATGACATCGATGAAGCCATGGACTGGCAGGGAAAAGAGCTGAACTGCGCGGATTGCTCCAACCGTGCGCGGGCGGACGCCGGAAGCTGCCGCTTGCAGCAGGCCTGCGTGGAGGATCGCTACGCCAAGCGCATCGACCGCTTCTTCGAGTGGAATCCCGCGCTGGCCAAGGAATATCTGGAGCATCCCTATTTCGAGGTGCGCGCGGTGGCTGCCAAGCATGTGGACGTGTTCCACCTGCCGCGGCTCATGCACGACCGCGACGAAACCGTGCGCTGGAGCGTCGCGCACCGGCTACCGTCGAAGTATCTGCTGTTGCTGCGCACCGACCCGGACCGCGAGGTGCGCATACGCGTCGCCTCGCGCCTGGACGAATCCCACCTCGCTTCCATGATTGCGGACGCGGACTACTACGTGCGCCAGGTCGTGGCACGGCGCCTGCCGGCAGGGATGCTGTTCCAGATGATGCACGATGCGGACCCCGAAGTGCGGCTCACCGTCGCCAAGCGCATCGGCATGGAGTGGCTGGCAAAAATGTCGGCAGACGGCGACGCGCGGGTGCGCATCGAGGTGGCCAGGCGCATCGACGGCGGCAGCCTGCACTTGCTGCTGAAGGACGCCGACTGGCGCGTGCGCTACGAAGTTACCAGCCGCATTGCGGGGAAATATCTCGCACAGATGTCCGGCGACGACGACCCGGCGGTGCGCGAACTGGCGCGCAGCCGGCTCGCGCCGGGGCAGGGCATGCAGGCATTCGGCATTGTTTAAGGAGTAACCATGGCCAAGATCAGTCGCGACAGCGAAGTAGTTGAAATCAGCGCCGAACCCCAGTTCGACTACGGACAGAAGGTGCGTTCCATCAAGACCATACGCAACGACGGGACCTTTCCCGGCAAGGACATCGGCGAGGTGCTGGTGAAGAAGGGCGACATAGGCTACGTGACCAGCATCGGTACCTTTTTGCAGCAGTACTACATCTACGGCATCGACATCGTGGAAAGCGGGTATAGGGTGGGCATGCGCGGCAAGGAGCTGGAGCTTGTCGTAAACGAAGTCGCCGCAGTTTCCGGGGAGGCAGCATGATAGATCCGAGGACACCCAAGTACCAATGGGGCCAGCGCGTTGCGGCCAGCGATGACATGTACAACGACGGCTCCTTCCCCGAGCGCGAGCCGGACACGCTGCTGGTGGGGCAGGGCGCGCAGGGCGAAATCGTCCAGGTCGGCACCCATGCCGAATCGCAGACGCCGGTTTACCTGGTGGAGTTCGGCGAAGGCTTCGTGGTTGGCTGTCTGGAGGAGGAAATCACTCCGGTGTGAGGTGGAGTATGGCGGATGTGGGTGTTCCCCACCCCAACGAGGTGGACTGCAAGCGCATAGAGCGTGCCCTGGCGCAACGGCACCGCTACCGCTACGTCTCACCCGAGGTGTGCCCGTCGGAGCAGGGCTATCGCATCGAGAGCCCGTGCTGCTCGCGCAACGTCGACAAGGAGGGTGGGGTGATCGACATCGCCCTGCTGGAGTATGCCGCTGCAAGCCGGATCTGGCGGCTGCACCGCAAGGACCATGTGCACGGCACATGGCTGCTGTACCAGGAATTCGAAACGCTGGCGCAACTGTTGCAACAACTGAATCTGGACCCCGAGCGGATATTTTGGCAATGAGCATCTACCTCGACAACAACGCCACCACGCAGGTCGCACCGCAGTGCGTGGAGGCGATGTGCGCAAGCATGCAGGCCAGCTACGGCAACCCCTCCAGCAAGCATGGGTCCGGGGCCGCGGCCAAGCGCCTGCTCGGCGATGCGCGCGCCCAGGTCGCAGCGCTGCTGCATGCGACGCCGCCCGAGATCGTGTTCACCAGTTGCGGCACGGAAAGCAACCACATGGCGATCCACGGCGCGCTGGCGCTGAACCCGGGCAGGCGCCACGTAGTCGCCAGCACGGTGGAGCATCCCTCCACGCTGCTGCTGCTCAAGCATCTGGAGGGGCAGGGCGTACATGTCACCTACGTGCCGGTGGATCGGCGCGGGTCGCTCGACATGGCGGCCCTGGAGCGCTCCGTCGACGCCGACACGGCACTGGTCACGCTGATGTGGGCCAACAACGAAACCGGCGTGTTGTTCCCGGTGGAGCAGGCCGCAGCCATCGCGCACCGGCACGGCGCGCTGTTCCACACCGATGCAGTGCAGGCGGCGGGAAAAATACCGCTGGATCTGGCGCGGGTGCCAGCCGATCTGCTGTCGCTGTCCGGCCACAAGCTGCATGCGCCGAAAGGCATAGGCGCCCTGTTCGTGCGCAAGGGCATCAAGCTGCCGCCGCTGCTGTTCGGGCACCAGGAACGCGGCCGCCGCGGCGGCACCGAAAACGTCCCGGCCATCGTCGGACTGGGAGTCGCGTGCGCCTTGGCGCTTGAGGGCATGGACGACGAATCGACCCGCGTGAAAGCGCTGCGCGACCGGCTGGAAGCGGCGATCCTGGCGCAGGTCCCGTTTGCATGGGTGAACGGCGCAGGTGCTGCGCGCGTGCCCAACACCACCAACATCGGCTTCGCCGGCATGGACGGCGAAATGCTGCTGGACCGCCTCGACAAGGCGGGCATTTTCGCCTCGTCCGGGGCCGCTTGCACCGCCGGCGGCAGCGAGCCCTCCCACGTGCTCACCGCCATGGGACAGGAGCGCGAAGCGGCGCTGTCGTCCGTGCGCTTTTCGCTCAGCCGCTACACCACCGCTCCGATGCTGGAGCGGGTGCTGGAAGTGCTGTTGGACGTGGTTTTAACCAGGCATGCCGAGGCGGCATAGCAGCGAGGTTCGTGCGCACAGCGCACGCTACCGGGACAGCAATGTAGCGTGCGCTGTGCGCACGAACCCGACCGGAACAGTGATGTAGCGTGCGCTGTGCGCACGAACCCCAATCGGTAACTTTGGAGATGAAGCAATGAAGGTAATGATCCGCAAAAACGCCGCAGGCCAGCTGTCCGCTTACGTGCCCAAGAAAGACCTGGAAGAGAACATCGTCTCCATGGAAAAAGACAGCATGTGGGGCGGCATGGTCACGCTCGCCAACGGCTGGCAACTCGAGCTCCCGGACATGGCTGCGGACACGCTGCTGCCGCTGACCGTGGAAGCCCGCAAGGTGAGCGCATAGCCATGGCACTGAGCGAAAACGACCTGACGCAACTGGAACAACTGCTGGCCTCGCCCGAGGCGGCGGAGAACCCGCTCGCCGGCTTCCGCCAGCGCTTTCCGGGCCTGTCGCTGACGCGCTGCGACGCTTCCGACATGAGCGGCGAAGAGCCGTTCCGCGCCTATCCGGGCTTTCATCTCTACCTGGTGGACGGCAGGGAACACTGCTGGCGCATCACCGGCGACCCCGCCGCCGCCACCGGGATCGTCGTGGCGCAGCGACGTTAGGAAAGCGATCATGAACCTGTCCTGGATACCGCTCTCCGATCCCGACATCAGCCACGCCGAGCTGGATGCCGTGAATACCGTGCTGCAAACGCCGCGCTTGAGCCAGGGCCCGGTGGTGGAGGCGTTCGAGTCCGCGTTCGCGGCTTATCTCGGGCGCAAGTACGCAGTGGCAGTGTCCAGCGGCAGCATGGGAATGTTGCTGTGCCTCAAGGCGCACGGCATCGGCCCGGGCGACGAGGTCATCGCCTCGCCTTTTTCCTGGCACCAGATCGCGCATGCCATCGCGCAAGCCGGGGCCAAACCGGTGTTCGCCGACATCGACTACTGGGCCGGCACGCTGTCGCCGGAAAAGGCCGAAGCCAAGATCACCCCCAACACCCGCGCCATCCTGGTCGGCAACACCAACGGCCATCCGGCGCCGTGGCAGGCGTTCCGCGAGCTGGCGGACAAACACGGCCTGACGCTGCTGGAGGATTCCACCGAAGCCATAGGTTCGCGCTACCAGGGCAAGCCGGTCGGCAGTTTCGGCGACTGCGCCGTGTTCGATTTCTCGCAGCCGGGGCCGCTGGTCTGCGGCGAAGGCGGGATGGTGGTGACGGACGATCTGGAACTGTTTCGCACGCTGCGCTCCTACCGCAACCGCCGCATGGACGAGCGCTTCTCCGTGGTGGTCAGCGCCAGGCTGCCCTACCAGGCTTGCATGAGCGATCTGAGCGCCGCGCTGGGCCTGACGCAACTGGACCGCATCGACGCGATCCTGGCGCGGCGCAAGCAGGCCGAAGACTACTACCTGGAGCACATCCGCTCATTCGAAGGCATCAAGCCGCCCTACGTGGCGCCGGACGTCACCGACGTGCACTGGATGCTTTACGTGGTGCATCTGGGCACGCGCTTCAGCCGCAGCAGCCGCGATGCCATCGTCGCCGACCTGCACACGGAACAGATCGAGGCCGCCGCCTATTGCCAACCCCTGCATTTGCAGGCGTTTTACCAGGAACTGGGATACCGCAAGGGCAACTATTTCGTCACCGAAAAAGTCGCCGACCGCGCCGTCGCGCTGCCTTTCCACGGACACCTCAGCGAAGACCAGGTGGGCTTCATCGTGAAAACCGCCAAGGACGCCTCGCTCAACGTGGGCGCGGGTTCGGCCATTTATTAACCCGGATTATCCATTAGGCGTAAGTCGGGCTTTAGCCCGACATGTCGGGTTAAAACCCGACCTACGATCCGGGATTGAACGATTTTTTGTGCAACAACCTGAAGGAGTAATGCAATGCCCACCATCACCATCAAGAACACCGGCAACACCCTGGAAGCCGCCACGGGCACCAGCATACTGCAGGCCCTGCTGGCCGCCGGCGTGTCCATCGCGCACAAATGCCAGGAAGGCAAGGACGAGCTGTGCGGCGCCTGCCATATCTTCGTGCACGAGGGGCGCAAGACCCTGACGAAGACAACGCGCGCCGAAAACGAGAAGCTGGATACCATCGTCGGCGTGGGTTCCGGCTCGCGCATGGCCTGCCAGGCCATGCTTGGAACCGAGAACATCACAGTCGAGTTGTTGACCATTTAAGGAGAACTTTCCATGGAAAACAATGAAATCATGATCCACGTCCGCTTCGCCCCCGACGGGGCGGTGACGGAAATCAGCGAGCGCCCCGCCGACGCGAGTCCCCAGCAGTGGTTCGACCACCTCAGCCGCAGCACCTCGAACTGCTATGCTTCGCTCTCGGGCGGCCGGGGTGTGTACCGGATGTCGCGCGAACAAGTGGAGTCGTTGAAGGACGCCTGCACCAAATAAGGAACTAGCCATGACCAACTTATCGAAAGCGCTGGACGAAATTCGGGACGGGCTGGCCGCCGGCATGATCGCGCCGTATCTCGGGCCGGGCGTGCTGGAACTGGTTCCTCGCTGCCCGGTGCCAAGCTCCCCCGGGCTGCTTGCCGAGCGGCTCGTGGCGAAGGTGGCCGTGCCGCACAAGATACGCAAGAACGTCACCGCTGCGGCGCAATTCATCGAGAATTTCAAGCACCGCAAGACCCTCACCGGGCTGCTCGCGGAGGCGTTCCGGCCCAACGTGGCACCAACGCCGCTGCACCACTACCTCGCCAGCCTGGCCAAAAAGCCGCTGCTCATCGTCGACGCCTGGTACGACAACGCCATGGAAACGGCGCTGCGCGATGCCAACGGCGGGCGCACGCGCGAAGCCGGCGACGTCGAGTGCCCCGCCACCGAATGGGGCCAGGTCCAGGGCGTGAGCCAGGCCGAGCATTTCGGCGAGTGGACGCACTACTTCCACAGCGACGGCACGCCCGCCGACGAAGCCGAAGGGGAAAGCTGGCCCACCGTGCTGTACAAGCCGCTGGGCGGAATCTCGCCGGCCGCAAACTTCCTGGTTTCGGACTCGGACTTCGTCGAAGTGCTCACCGAAATCGACATCCAGACGCCGATCCCCGAGGTGGTCAAACATTTGCGCACGGGCGCTCATTTCCTGTTCCTCGGCTGCCGCTTCGGCAACCAACTGGAACGCACCTTCGCGCGCCAGATCACGAAGCGTTCATCCGACAAACACTGGGCCGTGCTGCCGGGCGAGCTGACTCGCAACGAAGCTAGGTTCCTGGAGGAACAGAACATCCAGCGCATCGACATGCCTCTCGCCGAGTTTGTCGCAAGCCTGGTCGGCACGGTGCGGGAGGAGGTGTTGTCGGCGGCTTGATGAGGGGGTTCAAGGTTCAAGGTTCAAGGCGCCCGAAAGGCGCGTTGGGTTCCCTCTCCCTAACCCTCCCCCGCTTGCGGGGGAGGGAACGATTGCCCTCTCTCCCGCAAGCGGGAGAGAGTTGGAGAGAGGGCTGGCGTAACCCAACAAACCCAATCCTCAAACCAAAAAAGTGGAGTGATGCGCTCATAGGAGTAACGCAGAATGGGACTGAAAAGTCTACAGATGTCCATGTCGCCCAGGGAGCGCCGCTGGCTGCCGTGGTTGGGGCAGAACGGCAAGCTCGCCCTGGGTTGGTCCTGCCTGGTCAACCGTCATCGCTACTCGGATGTCGAACGCACCTTCGAGGGGATCGCCGAGTCGCGCAAGCGTGGCCTGATGCAGTGGGCGAACAACCACTGGGATTTTCTCGCGGCCCTGGCCGGCGAGCTCGAAGCCGACCCCGGCCGGATGACGCCTGCCGCACTGGCGGCAAAGAGGCATCTGGCGCCGGACCTGACGGAACTGTTCTTCCTCGACCGCAGCAACAAGGTCACCTGTTCCAGCTTTGAGGCGCGCATCGGCAGTGCCGATTTGCCGGCCAAGGCGCTGCAGGAGGGATTGAAGGCGCCGTTCCTGCTCGGGCCGTATGTTGACCCCGTCACTCGTGAACTGGGACCGTCGGTTTCCAAATTCCACGACGAGGTCACGTTGATGTTCTACCAGCCGGTGCGGCACGGCGGCGCCGTGACCGGCTGCATTTGCGCGCGCATTCCCAACGACGTCATGGGCGACGTGATCCAGCGCGAAGCGGGGCATGTGTTCCGGGATTCCGGCGACAACTACGTGTTCATGGTGGAATCCCGCTTCAATCCGGGCATCAAGCCGGGCACCGCCCTGTCGCGTTCCCGCTTCGAGGATAACGTCTTCACCTTGGGGGACAATCTGAGGGACGGCGTCCGCACAGCCTTCGGCACCGTCAGGATCACCAAGCACACGGAACTGGAATTGCGTTTCACCGATCCGGCCACCGGCGAGTTGCATCCCGGCGTGCGCGAAACCATGCGCCAGGGCGAGAACCTGTTCGTCACCTACCCGGGCTACCCCGACTACCGCCACATCCCGGTCATCGGCAAGGGCGTGACCTTGCAGTTGCCCGGCTCGCCGGACCGCTGGGGCATGATGTGCGAAGGGGACCTGGAGGAGGTGTACCGGGGCCGCAGCATCAGCTATCGCACCACCCGGCTGTTGCTGGGCGGCAGCCTGGTGCAGTTGGCCGCAGTCTGGGCGGCCCTGCAGGCCGGACTGCCTGCCACGGCCACCGTGGGCTTGCTGGCCCTGGCAATGCTGGTCACATTGGCAGCCTGCTACTGGCGCTGCCTGCGCCCGGTGGTGGCCAGCCTGCAGGACCAGTCGCAATTTTTCCTCGGCATCGCCGAATGCGGCGGGTCACTCAAGGCACGCCTGGACGGGAAACTGCTGCGCAACGACGAGACCGGGGAGCAGGGGCGCTGGATCAACAGTTTTGTGGACAAGATCGACGACACCGTAACCCAGGTACTGCGGGTGGCGGACAGGGTGGGCGGCGCCGCCCGCGAGCTGGCCGGTATCACCGAAAAAGTGGCGGGCGGCTCGCGCCAGCAGACGGAGGCGGCCGCTTCCGCCACCCACGCCGTCGGCGGCATCTCGGGCAGCATCGACCAGGTGGGCGGCCTTGCCGCCTCCACCGAGCAAATCTCCGGCCAGTCCAGCGAGCTGTCCCGCTCCGGCAGGACGGTGGTGCAGAATGCCGCCGGGGAAATCGAGAAGATTGCCGCCACCATTGCCGAATCGGCGAGCCACATGCAGCAGCTCGGCGAACGTTCGCAGGAGATCGGCAAGATCGTCAAGGTGATCAAGGAAATCGCCGACCAGACCAACCTGCTGGCCCTCAATGCCGCCATCGAGGCTGCCCGCGCCGGAGAACAGGGGCGCGGCTTCGCAGTGGTCGCGGACGAGGTCAGGAAGCTGGCCGAGCGCACCACCCGCTCCACGTCGGAGATCACCGGCATGATCGACGCCATCCAGCGCGAAATGCAGCTTGCCGTCGCCACCATGCAGCAATGCCGCGTCCAGGCGGATCAGGGCGTCACGCTGGCGGCGGAGGCGGGGCAGTCGCTGGAACGCATCAACGAAGGCGCGACCAACACCTTGAGCATGGTGAGCAACATGGTGGCCGCGACCAGGGAGCAGCAGGCGGCAGGGACGGAGATCGCCAGCCACATCGAACGCATCGCGCGCATGGCGGACAGCAATCATCAGGAAGTCGCACGCGCGGAAAATTCGGTGCGGATGCTGGAGCTGCTTGCCGCCGACTTGCAGAAGGCGGTCAGCAAGTTCGCCCATTGAGCGATTCGGGGCAAAGCGGGGTTGCGGCTCCTGATGCCGGTTTCGCCGCGAAGGTTCAAGTACAAGTTCAAGGCGCGCGGCGCCGACGCGTCGCTTGGCCCGCCCAGCGACGCTCATTTGCTGGGTCAGCAGTCATTAACAAATCCAACCTTCAACCCGGCTTGTCTTCGTGTGTATATTTTTATAATATACAACCATGATTGATCTAGCCAAGATCACCGGCTTCGACTGGGATGGCGGAAACGCCCGCAAGAACGACAAGCACGGCGTTTCAATGGCTGAGTTGGAGCAGGCGTTTTTCAACGATCCGCTTCTGCTGCTGGCCGACTCCAAGCACAGCCAGGGTGAACTCCGCGTTCACGCATTGGGCAAGACAGACGAAGGGCGAACATTGCATATTGCTTTCACCCTGCGCAATGGCGGTGAGAGCATACGCGTGATCTCGGCCAGAGACATGCACCGAAAGGAGCGTACGATTTATGAGCAAGCAACTAAAAGTGGTTCCCCAGTTCGCAAATGAGGCGGAAGAGCAGGCCTTTTGGGAGCACCACGACTCCGCGGATTATCTCGACTGGACGAAAGCCCAGCGGGCTGTACTGCCCAACCTGAAGCCAACAACAAAAACCATTTCCCTGCGACTTCCGCAGCATCTTCTGGACTCGATCAAGGCTGCCGCAAACTCTCGCGACGTTCCATACCAGTCGCTGATCAAAGTGTGGTTGCAGGAAAAATTGCATAACCACTGATTTCTATTGTGACTGAGGCTCCCGAAATCGGTTTCGCCACGGCGGACGACGTGCCGGCTTTGGTCGCCCTGCTGGGCGAGCTGTTCTCCCAGGAAGCCGATTTCCAGCCCGATCCGGAAAAGCAGCGGCGTGCGCTGGACTACCTCCTCGCCCATCCCGAAGCGGGCCGTCTGTTCGTGCTGCGCGAGGCGGGGCGCGTGATCGGCATGGCCAATGCCCTGTGCAGCGTCAGCACCGCGGAGGGCGGGCCGGTGCTGATGCTGGAGGATGTCATCGTGGCCGCGCATGCCCGCGGCCGCGGCCTGGGCGGGCAGCTCATCGAGCACGTCATCGACTGGGCGCGCAGGGAAGGTTTTCTGCGTGTCACCCTGTTGACGGATGGCGCAAACGCGGGGGCGCAGCGCTTTTATCGGGCCTGCGGCTTCAGCCGTTCCGGGATGGTGTTGTATCGCCTCGGGCTGCATTCACCGTCACGCGCCTGAGCACACCCTGCGCGCCGCAGATCATGAAACGCTCGTCCGACAAGCACTGGGCGGTGCTGCCGGGGGGGCTGACCCGCAACGAAGCGCCTTTTCTACAAGAGCAAAACATCTGGCAGATTTCGTTGCCGCCGACGGAGCTCGCGGGCTTGATTGCCGATACTGCGCAGACGGTGGCGCTGACGGCACAGGCGACAAATCCAGGGATTCAAATGGTGGGGAAGAGCGATGGCCCCGCGTCTCAAAGCGACCCTTTGCTGCCACATGACGTTTGCAAGCTCTTTGGCCGCTTCCAGATCACAAAGCTGTCGTCCAGGGCAACAAGCTATCGGGTAGGAATTCGGCCTTAACGGACGCTCTCCCAGGCTTGCCTGCATCGGCCGATATGACACATGGCGAATGTCGGGAATATACTGAAGCCTCAACTTGAGGAGGTGGCCAATGCTGAAAGGTTATGGACAGTTTTGTCCGCTCGCCAAAGCGGCCGAGCTTCTGTGTGAGCGATGGACCATGATCGTGATACGAGAACTTGTCGCTGGTAGCCATCAGTTTAATGAGCTGCGACGCGGTTTGCCTTTAATGTCTCCGACCCTGCTTTCACGCCGATTGAAACAACTCACCGAAGTCGGCGTTATTCGGAAAATTGTCGACAATACCGGCAAACAGCTCTATGAACTAACGGTGGCCGGACACGAACTTGAACCATTGGTGAAAATGATGGGTGTCTGGGGGCATCGCTGGGCGAAAAGCCAGTTTGAGGATCATGACCTCGATGTTGGTTTGCTGATGTGGGACATCCGCCGTGGCGTCAATTCGGCGTGCTTCCCCGCACGACAGTTGGTGATCGAGTTTAACTTTACAGATGCTCCCAAGGGGAAGGGCCAATGGTGGCTCGTTTCCGAAAACGGGGATGTAGATCTTTGTCTTAAGGCTCCAGGGTACGATGTCGACCTGGTGATCAAGTCCACTGTCAGGGCCTTAACCATGTTCTGGATGTGTAAACAGACCATGGGTGAGGCCCTGAAAAGTGGTGAATTGACACTTCTTGGGCCAACAGACCTCCGAGAGTTGCTGCCAGTTTGGCTTCAAGGTAGTCCATTGGCCCGGATGGGCGCCGAATCATTGACCGTAAATCCTCGCTCTCCGTGAGTTTGTGCAAGCGAGTGGGTCACTGATGAAGTATTTCGCCCTTCAATGCAAAGGTGATTGCCAATACATCCTTGCGAGCGGATTCGACGATGCCGTGCTTTTCCAAGACACCCATGATGTCATCAACCACCGCAATGAATTCAGCTTCGGAGATGTTCATCCCGCGATGGCTTTCCGCCATGCTACGTCCGGTATATTTTTCCGGACCTCCGCTGCCTGCCCCTAGAAAATCGCAAGTGTGCTTCTTGATTTCCGCTACTCGTTCGGGTTTTTCCAAATAGGGCAGAAACCGTGCCTTGATGACCGGGTTATTGAGGTGCGCTTCAACGATGTCATCAACCATTTTGGAAATGCCGGTTGCACCGCCCAAGTTTTCGTATAAGGTGTTCATGGTCTCCTCCTGTTCAAATTGTAAGTACCGCAGTACATAGTCTGATGAAGCTTTCTGGGCGCGTCTAGTACAGAATCTGTAGCGCATTGTCCGGTTTGCAGCAGGGCAACAGCCGCTTTGGCCGGGAAGCGCGCAGCCCAGCGATAGCAGCGAGGGGCAGCTTCCGGATCAGTTACCCGTCATTGGAGGCGTTCGAAATATCGGTGCCGCTATGCCCGCTACTGGCACACAACTGCCGATCATGGAGGTCCCCTACTGGCCGGCTTGAGCCCGTGGCCAGTGGTTCGAGGCAACCCGAAAAAATGGGACGCTTCCCTTTAAACAAGGCCCGCATGGGATTTAGGAGTAAAAGCCCTTTTCAGGCGCCCCGCCTCAATCCCCAGAACCTTGGCCAGCACGTTCCGCCAGCCAGGCGGAAATCGTGTCGATGAGTCGGATGGCGCCAGGCATGCGGCCATAGGCATCTTGCTGGTCCCTGTCGGCAGGTTCGAGGGTACGCCACCAGACGATGAGCTGTTTGATCAGCGCACGGGCTGGTATCTGCTCCGGGGCGAGACCGGGGAAGGCATTGAGCCCGAAGCGCTGCTCGACGTCCTTGAGGCAGGAGAAGATATAGCCTTGGTCCGTTCCATAATTGACCGGCCAGTCCGGGGCACGCCGGATCATGCGTTGTTCGCTGAGTTCGGGGATGTAGTTCTTCATCCGTCAATGGCTTTTCATGGCTCCTGCAGCAGCGCAAATGCCTCTCGCGCTTCACCGAGCAGCTGGTCCCCCGCGCGGAAGGCGTCTTCGCCCTGACGCAGGACCAGCGCGCCGAAGCTTTGCGCCAAGACCGCGGATACCATCAGGGCGCTGGCGCGCTCACGTGGGTCGCCGCCCCATCGGACGATCAGTGCCGCATCGCGGTCTCCGATTTTCGCCTGCAACTGTGGCACATCGGCCAGGGATGCGGCACTGTCGCCGAACTTGATTTCAAAACCGGCGTCCTCTCCGTCCAAGGTACACGGGATATACCCGGCACACGCGAACGGGGCATAGGCGTCGTCTATCGTCAGTTTGAATCGCTGGCTCTTGATGGCTTCCTGCAGCGCTTGCCGGGTCGGGACCTGGGCGCGGGCAAGAAACGCAGTCTGTGAATTGGCCATTTTTGTTCCTTTCATAGTCGTTTAACGAATAGATATCGGCTAACCGAACAGTCCGTCGCGCAGGAACGCCTTGTAGCGTTTCATGACCGGTTTGGGGATCGCCGCTTCGGCATGCACGCGGAGTTGGTGGATAGTATCGCGCGTGGCGGGAGTGGTATGCACGCGCGCGGCGCTGATTGCCGGCCTCTCTATCGTGCCTGATCCGACCAACGCTCCGAGCGAAACGCGGTGGCGATCGCCACCGCGCGGGCTTGCTGCACGCTAGCTGCGGCTTCTGCCGCGCCTTGGCCGGCGGTGAGCCCGGTTTCATCGATGCCGGCGCATGCCTTTAGCGCGATGCCCAGCAAGGCAGCCTTGGGATAGTCCTGTGCCGCGCGCCGCCCATAGGCGCGGTAGTCGCAAGCGCAAAGCGTCATCAACTGCTCGAACTGTTGCGGCTGGTCGAAAGCGCCCAAGCGTTCCAGCATCGCGGCGACCGGGCCGGCACGCACCTCCGACACCCGGTGCACCCGCTCGCATTCGACCAGCGCCAGCAGGGCCAGATCGCGACAGTCTTCCGGCACGCCGAAGCGTTCGCACAGCGCCTCGATGCGTGGGCCGCCGCGCTCGACGTGGCGATAGTGGACCGGCAGATGCTCGGGCGGGGAATCCGATTTGCCGACGTTCATCACCAGCAAGGCAAAGCGCACCGGCAACGGTGCGGCGCAGTGGGCAGCCTCGTCCAGCGCACGCTGCAAATGCCGGCCGATGTCGACTTGTGGCGGATCGTCGGCGATTTGCGGGACGCCGAACAAGGCCGCCACCTCGGGCAGCAGCTCCTTTAGCGCGCCACAGTCGCGCAAGGCATGGATCATGTTCGAGGGTGCCTGGGCCATCAGGCCGCGGCTTAGCTCCGGCCACATTTTGGCGGGTGCCATGCCCAACAGCGCGCCGGTTTCCACCTGTTCGAACATGAGGTCCAGTGTCTCGTCATCCAGCGTCCCGTCTGTGCCGGCGGAGAGGGCCGCCAGGCGCAGAATGCTCAGCGCGGGATGGGTCTGTAGCAGGTTCTGGGGAGGAGGGTTGAGTTCGGAGTTCATGGCGATATGCTTAATCCGCGGCAGGAAATTAGAACCCGTCGCGCGCGCTGCCCCAGGGGTGTGACCCGGGGACCAAGGCGGCCTTGATCCCGGCTTTTTCGACGTCGGCCAGGGTTCTATACAGGGTGGCTTCATGCGCCAAAATGCTGCCCTTCATCACGGCCACATAGCGGGCCGCAGTGTCGACGTCGCAGATGTACCCGCCACCGGGTTCATCGACGCTACGCAAATTACCATCCCAATCCATAAAAAAACCATTCATGATGAATCCTCGCAAATGCTGTTGTCAGGAATGCCGCAATATCGACCCCGCGTTGGGCTTAACCCGGATCGTCCATTAGAACCCAGGTTGCCCAAAATGCGTTATTCCGGCAAAAGCCTGTAGGTCGGTTCAAGGCCGCAGGCCGGAACCGACATTCGGCGCGTTTGGTTTGTCGGTTCCGCTTCGCTTGAACCGACCTACATGCATGGCTGCCACGGAATGCGAGTCGGGGTAAATGGGCTAATGGACAATCTGGGCTTAAAGATCGTCGGAGATCACCTCCATCGAGATCAGTTGTTCCCGCAGCGCCATGTGTGCGAAGAAACCTTCCCGCCCCCCGTAAATGGGGTCCCGATAGAGTTCGGTGGCGGCTTCCTCATTGGACAGATACATGCGGCAGGTTTTGAGGTCGTGTTTGATGGCGGCAAAGCAGGCATCTAATTCCGCTACGGGTTCCGTCCGATACTGTAGCTGACCACACAGGTAGTCGGCCCGATACAGCGTGGTGTCCCAGCCGTTAGTGTCGGCAAGCTGGAAAATTTCGGCATGTTCCTCTGCAGCGCCCTGAGTCTCCGATGTCTTGCCACAGTCCTGCAGCAACTGACGGGGCGTGGTGGTCTCGAATATGGTCCAACCTTCGCGCTTCCTGGTCGCATGCACCTTGCGTGCAAGATCTTCCCGTTCAAATGCAAACCATGCCCGTGGTTTTCCATCGAAGGGGACTTCGACGACGTAGATCATGACTGGCTCCTTGCATGATTAAAGATGCTGCAGTTCTCTGCTACAAGCTCAATCGAGCTTCGACATGACGTTCTTGAGCGCCAAGCGTTGCCGTTCAGCGATGCCGGCCGGGCTGAATTCGTAGGCTTCCTTTGCTGCGTCCAGAGCCGTTTTTGCGATGGCAGCCTGTTCCGCCGTCAAGGGTATCCGGCCCGCCATATGGGTAGCGTTGGGCACCGCCTGGAAAATGGCAGCTCTATTTGGATGCTCTCTGACTTCCACCAAGGAAGTGGTTTCCTCTTTTCCATCGAAAAAAATGGCCAGGCCCACGACCTCCACCTTGCGGCCGTCCTCCGTCGTCTTGATGAGTGTGCTCATGTTTGGTGCTCCTGTTAGCGAATGGATAAATCTTCGATTTCCAGCATCATGACGAACAACTGATTTCGATATGGCGTTGATCGTCGGGTGGTTCGGCAGTCAAGGGTGGGCAAGTTTTACCTGCCCACGCGCTTCTACGCCAAATCGGTGGGCACGCTGCGCTTTGCCCACATTGCCACACGGTTGAGCGCGCCTTTCACCGATAACCCTCTTCCCGCAACACCCGCTGCACAACCGGGCGCCCCAGCATGCGCCGATAGTGGGCGAGGCAGTTGGGCGGCAGGGCTATCTTGATTTTGTCCGCCCAGAATTCCACATAGAACAGCGCCGCATCGGCAATGGAGAAGCTGCCGGCGACATACTCCTTGCCGGCCAGCATGGCGTCCACGATGCCGAATGCCTTTTCGACGATGTCGCGGCCGCGGGCCTTGACGGCTTCGTGGTCGGCCTCGTTGGGGGTGAAATTAGCTGTGGTGAAGATGCGCGCGAAGCCCTGTCCGTGGATGGTTCCCACGGCGTAGTCCATGGTTTCGATCACCAGCGCATCGCCGTCCGGGTCGCCCGGCAGCAGCTTGGCTTTGGGATGGGTGCGGGCCAGCCAGTAGGCGATGGCGCCGAACTCGGTCAGCGCGGTTCCGTCGTCCCGCACCAGGGTGGGGATGGTGGACTTGGGGTTGATGGCCAGATAGCCGGGTTTGTTCTGGTCACCGGCCATGAGGTTGACGATGTAGGCTTCGAAAGGCCGGTCGAGTTCTTCCAGCAGGATGTGTATGCCGGTCGAGCAGGAGCCGGGCGTCATGTAGAGTTTCATGGGTCAGCCGACCGAGAGTCGGATGTCGATGTCGCGGATGAGCCAGCCCAGGGTGGCGGCACGAAATGCCTTGTCGTCGGCCGTGGCCCAGACTACGCACAGCAGGGCCTCTTCGCGGCTGAGCAGTTCGTTGCGTTCCAGCTTGTCGTTCGCCGCCGCGCAGTCGAGCGGGTCCGCGTTGTTCTCGGCGAACACGGCCAGGGCTGCGGCGATGCTGGTGGATATTTCGTCTTCCGATGCCAGATGGGCGTGCTTGCCGGTCAGTGTGATGGTTGCTTCCATGTAAACCTCCTGTTTGCTAAACAACGGATTCGCCCATATCCATGCCGCGGAATATGGAACAGCGCTTGAACGCCTCCGCGCTGGGCTGGACCTGCTTGTGATTGCAGAACTTGGCGACCAGTTTTGCCAGTCCCTTGATGTCCCGCCCGGTGGCCGCCGGGAAGGTCGCCACCAGTTCGTCGATGACCGCGTCGTCCACGTCCAGTGCGAACTGCGCCGTCATGACTTTCCAGATCTTGCGGCGCGCGTCCTCGTCCGGCGGGTAGAACTTGATCATGGCGATGCAGCGCGAGACGATGGCTTCGTCGATGTCGTCGACGCGGTTGGTGGTGAGGAACAGCAGCCCGTTGAAATACTCCAGCACGCGCAGGAATACCCCGACCACGGCATTCATGGTCATGTCGTCGTCGCGGCGCTTGATGTAGACATCCGCCTCGTCGATCAGCATCACGGCGCCCCAGCGCTGGGCGCGGGTCAGGACGTCCTTGAGCGCCGTTTCCATGGCGCCGACGCTGAGGCCGAGCTGCCCCGAGTGCACCCGGTACAGCGGGCGCTTGATGATCTCGGAATAGACCTCGGCCGTCAGCGTTTTGCCCACGCCGGGCGGGCCGGCGCACAGCACCGTGGTGCCGCCCGATTTGCCGGCCACGATGTCGTCCATCAACACGTCCATCTCGGCGGTGAGGATGTCGATGAGGTCGGTTTGCTCCTCGGGCAGGATCAGCTTGTGCTTCAGCTCCGGCTGGTACCGGTAGGGGGCCATGTCGTCCGCGTGCACCCACAGGTAGTGATGCAGGTCGAGGTGGAACATGAGCATGTAGGCATGCACCGGCACCTGCGTGAACAGGCCCTTCGGAATCGCGCCCTGGGACTCCTTCACTGCGTCCTCGGCATCGTAGCGGTCGCTCTTGGCCGCCTTGGTCAGGTAGGGCGCGAGGATGTCGCCGGGCACGTCCAGCGTCAGGGAGCGCGAGGTCAGGATGCTCTCGTCGTTGACCAGGCGTGCCGTGCCGCCGCTGCTGGACAGCACCACCACGTCCTTGCGCGACCAATCGGTATTGCGGTGGGAGGCGTTGGGGTCTTCGGCATAGAAGCCCACGCCCTTGCCGGAAAACTGCCCGCCGTACCGGGCGCGCCAGTCGAAGTAGCGTTCCGCGGTTTCGTCGTAGGCGCGGATGAGTTCGGGGGTTTCCTTGAGAAAACCCTTGGCGGCGAAAATTTCGCTGACGGTTTTCTGGTCGATGTCGCTCGCGGTGATTCTCAGCGTCGCCGTCGCCAGCGTCCCTCTGGCATTGGCTTTCAGCTCGATGAACACCTTGCCCGATTCGTCGTTGGAATCCGGCGTGTAGTCGATCCGGCTGACCACGTAGGGCAGGGGTTTGACGGTCACGTTGGCGGTGAACAGCCAGCCGCGGATGGCGTCCGTGACCAGGTAACGCACCATCGCCGGCAGCACCATTTCCAGGTCATCGGCAGCGAACCTCTCGCCGTCGCCGCGCAAGGCGCGCTGCAGGGTGGCAAGCTGCGCGGCGCGCACCTGCATTTCCGGCCCTGCCTGCTGGTAAAGCCCGTGCAGGAAGTTCAGCTCGGCTTCGGAGAGCTGGCTGAACAATGCTTCGACCTTGTTGCCGAAGCGCAACTGTTCCTTCAGCGAGGCCAGGCCGGGGAACTCGGTCACCATGGCTTCCACGTAGGGACGCTCGATCTGAAGCTTCATCGTCTTTTCTCCAATGCCGGCTTGCAGAACACTAGGAAATCGCCGGCGCGCCTCGTTCATCGAACTGCATCACCGTGACTTCCTGATCTGAATTGGTGATTTCCGCCTGCTTCAGAACACCGCTGTCGTAATACTCGTAGCGGTGCTGCAACTCGATCTCGCCGTAGACCACCTTCTCACAGGCCAGCAGCCGTTCCTGACTATCGAAATAAGCGCGGAAAAAAGTGTTGCGGTGTCGCAGGCCCTCTTCTTCCAAAGGGTTCACCAGCTTCAGCGGCAATTTGATACCGGTGTATGACACAAAATATCGGCACACGCCGAGGTTCTCGTTTTCCATGTTGCCGTCCTCTCAATGGGCTTGCGGTATATGGTTCGCGCCTGGGAGCCTGTCGGACGTGTAACAGTCACGCCGATCCGTCGAATGCTTGATAGACGAAAAGCTCCGGCTGATTTTGCCGGTACACGCGCAGCCACATGAGCATTGCCGGGACCAGCGAACGCGCAGCAAACCAGAGAGCCGTGTCCGTCGCTGCGCCGCCTTCGTTCAACTGCCTCGCCACCGCCTGCCAGCCGTCCCAATCGATTTCCGCCAGCAGCTTGCGCGTGTCGCCGGGCAGCCGGGCGGCAGCATCGCTCATGCTCTTAACCTGTCGTTGCACTTCGGCACGGGTCAGGCGTGAGGCAAGCAACTCCGCCTCTTCCAAGCCCTCGGTCAAAATCATCACGCCCACGCCGGCTTCCTCGATAATGGAAAGCAGTGTCGCGTTCAACATGTCGCATTACTCGATGATTCGGTCATGGCGTCGTGTGCGGTTGCGGTCAAAAGTGGTTTAGCCGGCTCGATAGCACCCTCAAGCAATCGGCATGCCATCGCACAAGCGCCGTTTATCAATTGGTTATCGGCATCTCTCGTGGCGGGTTTGTATGAAACGCTACAAACGCGTTGCGACATTCCCCGCTGGTTCGGCGCCGTCCACACGGTTGCCAGTCGAGAAATGCGACTTAATTCTTCCTGATTAGTCACGAAGTTCAGTTGATACCCGTAGGAGCGGCGCCCTCGCCGCGAATAGCGGTAACATGGAGACGCCCGGTACATTTTTCGCGCCGGGGGCGGCGCTCCCACAAGGTTTTCTCGCCCAAAAATCGTGGCTGAGTTTCGTGGCTAATCAGGTAATTCTTTGACGCAGCGTGACGGTGTCGCGAACCCGATGGATTTCGGCACAGAGCTTGCTTGAGAACATCAATCTCATGCGGAATTTCGGAGGCTCGTTATGCTGGACACAGTAATTGTCGGCGGGGGATTGTGCGGGTTGGCGCTGGCCAACAGCCTGCATGCGCAGGGGCGTTCCTTTGCCTTGTACGAAGCGCGCGAACGGCTGGGCGGGCGCATTCTGTCCGTGCCGTGTTCGACCGCCGGCATGGCGGTGGACCTCGGTCCGACCTGGTATTGGCCGGATACCCAGCCGCGCATGAGCAGGCTGGTGGCGGAACTCGGTCTCGCCAGTTTTCCGCAGCACGATAGCGGTGCGGTGCTGCGCCTGAACGAGGCGGACAAGAAGCCCGAGACGATGGCGGTCGATGGTGTGCATGGCGGCGCGCAGCGCGTCGAAAACGGCATGGGCGCCGTGGTGCATGCACTCGCGCAACGCCTGCCGGCGGACAGCCTGCATCTGGGATACCAGCTCTTCAGCGTGCGCGACCGCGGCGATCAAGTCGAACTCCAGTTCCGCTACGGAGAGGCAACTGTGATCGTGCGGGCACGCAACGTCGTGCTGGCCGTCCCGCCGCGCCTGCTGGAGCAGCACGTGCGCTTCGATCCGCCGCTGGAGCCAGCGACGCGCGAAGCGATGCGCTCCACCCACACCTGGATGGCCGATCAGGCCAAGGTGCTGGTGGGCTACGACCGCCCATTCTGGCGCGAGGCTGGGCAGTCCGGCACGGCTTTCGTCATGCACGAGCAGGTCGTGCTCGGCGAAGTCTTCGACGCATGCAACGGGGCCGGCGACAAGGCGGCGCTGGGCGGCTTCTTCGCGCCGTCGCCGCAGTTTCGCGCCTCGGTGCATCCCGCCGTCGTGCCGATGCTGGTATCGAGCCAACTCGTCCAGCTCTTCGATTTGCCCGCCGGGCACGGCGAGCAGCACATGCAGGACTGGGCCACCGAGCCGTTCACATGCAGCACCCTGGACCTCACGCCGCCCGACGCCCACCCCGAATACGGCAACCCGAGACTGCGCCAGCGCTTGTGGAACGCCAAGCTGCATTTCGGCGGCTCGGAAACCGCCGGCTACGGCGGCGGCTACATGGAAGGCGCGCTGGAAGCCGCCGCGCGCATCCACCGCTCCCTCGCACCGGAACGCACGCCGGGTGCGCAGGAGGAGGGCGTGACCACGTCAGAAAACGACACCTGCCTGAGCCAGTTCAGCGCATGGGTTGCAGCGCAGCGCGCCACCCCGCTGGATCGCTATCGCCACCATCTGCATCAACATCTCGCCAGCCAGCATCGCGATCAACTCACGCAGCGGGCGCTGCTCGCCACGGTCGAGCAGATATACAGCGAAGCCCTCGACGTACTCGATGCCCTGCCATTCGACACCAGCGGCATCGCGGTCCAAAACGGCCGCTCGGACCTCACACCCGCCGTGCTGGAACCCTTCGACGGATTCATCAAGAATCTCACCGACGAAGCCGTGCAATTCAACCGCGGCTCCTGCGCGCTTTCCAATTTTCCCGCGGAACATGATCCGGCCAAGGACTACGTGGAGACGATTTCAAGGGATCTCGCCGCTGCCTGGCGCGAGTTCGCCTTGAGCGCCAATGGCGTGTTGGTGGCGAAGGGGAAAGCAGCGAAGGTGCGTCAGTCTTCTTGCTGAGAAGGTAGGCTGAATTCGCCGGCATGAGTACGGAAACAGGGTCAGTCGGGTGGTCTGACGGAGGAAGTCCAACATTGCGCACGGTTTCAATCCATCCGGCGGAAGGCGCTACGCTTTTCCGCCCAACCGGGCTTGGGGCGCCAAGCGAGTTGGCTCGACGCTGCATCCAAATGCACGGAACGGAATCACGAAATTATCGTGTCCGATTTCAGTTTGTGTAGGATGCGGTGACGAAGGAACCGCATCGTTCGCGTCATTCCATTCGCCGCCGAGCCGGTTTCGTTTGTGTTTGGCAATGTTGACGGCGAAGAGCCTTCGGACCGATTCCCGCGAGCGATGCGGTTCGTGCCTCACCGCATCCTACTTGCTAATGGTGACCCTTTGGCTTTTGAGCGACTTGTTAGGCGTAATGAGCCCGCCGATGGCAATTTGGACAAAGAGCTACCGCATTGGCAACCATATCTTCACCGCCTTCCGCGAGCGGTTTTATGTGATGGACTTCAAGATACGGAGAGTTATCCACTCGACGGTTAAAGGGAGCCGGATTGTTACAGTGCTCACAGTATCCATTTGCACGAAAGAGAACCTCAGCTACTACATCGGGATTGCGCACAAAGGACGCAGACACAATCTCGATTTTTGTCGGAATAGCCCGAGCATTTTCTAGTCGCTTACGCCGCAGTTCGGGCTTATCGTGTAATGCAGAATGTACCGCATTTTGAAATTGTTCTTCGGCTGTCTGTACTGCTTTTTTCGCCCAAAAATCGCTTAACCGTTTCTTATTTCGTCGCTCTTGGACGGAATCCCTGTCGCTTGAAATTGGCGAAGCAAGAATCTTCTCGGAAGCTTCCGAAAACGAATCCCACAAAAGCGTATTGGAAAGCAAGCTCGGAAGAGTTGTCAACGATACAGAATGCGCCCAAACAAGTGGATGCTTTGATTTCTGAGTTGATTTTACTGGTCGGTACTCAATATCCTTGATTGGCGGAGGTTGCTCATCGACCAACAACCAAAGCCCTTCATCCTCTCCTGAACGTTGAATTGCAGCAAGGTAAATTCCACCAACGACAAGACTTGCTCTTGATGGATGAATGCCAAACCATGCTCGTTGTGAACAACGGGTATGCTCAAAGGCGAGTTCAAAGAAAACAACAATGCTATCCGCTAATTCCGGTGAAATATCACGACGTGTGCTTAACCATCGTTGCAAATCCGTTTTCCAATCAAAACTGTTCATGGGTTGAGCATTGCTTTGCCTAACGAGGCTGTTGAATAACCCCAATTTTCTCACGTCAGCCTGGTCCGCCGCCTCATCGCGAACCTGCTGGGTTTTATGTTTCCAGATCGAAGTCCAGATCGAAGGGTCAGCTTCGCAAATAACCTCTGAGGGATGGCCACAGCTTCAATCCAACCTCAAATTGCCAGTTGTTCCGGCGCTATCCCCAACGCCTTGGCGATTTTCTCGCGGGTGGATTTCCTGACGGGTTCCTTGGCTTCCTGCTGGGCGTAGGCGCTTTGCGAAATGTCGAGGCGGCGTGCGACTTCCGATTGGGTGAGTCCGAGGTGTTCACGCCATGCGCGGATGGGGGTCATGTCCTTGTTGATGACTTTGTCGACGACTGCGTTGGGGATGGCCGGGGCGCGCTGCCTGGACAGGCTCAGGTATTCCGCATAGGGGATCACGGCGAAGGCGGGTTTGCCTTTTGCGTCTTTCAGAATCTGGATGTTAGTAGGTGCGTTCATTTCGTTTCTCCACTTGCGTGATGGTGACGACGATAGGTGTGCCGGTCTGGTCAATTTCAAATATCAACCGATGGTCGCCGACACGAAGCCGGTAATCGTCGCGGCCTTGCAGGCGTTTGATGTCACCCGGACAATCCGGCCAGCCTGCGAGTTGCTGCGCCTCCGCGTAGATGTTTTGCCGCTTGCGCTTGTCCGCAATCTTGCGAAGTTGCCGCACCGCCTTGGCTGACCATTCGATGGTGTTCATGGTTTGGAGTATAAGTTGTTTATAAGTTTTGGCAAGAGGCAAACAGGAGCGGCTTGAGCGCGGTAGGAGGTATGGTTTGTGTAGGATGCGGTGAGGCACGAACCGCATCGCTCGCGGGAATCGGTCCGAAGGCTCTACACCATCAACATTGCCAAACGCAAACGAAACCGGCTCAGCGGCGAATGGAATGACGCGAACGATGCGGTTCCTTCGTCACCGCATCCTACTTGCTGGGAGCACCAGATACGCGACGAAAACGACCTCGAACGGCACGTGGATTACATTCACGCAACCCCGGTCAAACATGGCCTGGTGCCGTGTGTGAAGGACTGGGCGTATTCGAGCTTTCATCGTTACGTGGACAGCGGGTGGTTGTCCGCCGACTGGGCGGGTACGGTGCCGGACGCTGGCGGTTATGGTGAGTGAACTCGTCGTCCGCGTGGGCACGCTGCGCTTTGCCCACACTACATGCTGAGAGGCAATAGCCGCAATTGCGGCTATTGCCTGGGTTGACGGGGATAGCAGTATCTACGCGCGCTTGCTCCCGCGGCGGCGCAGGCGCGCGCTTACCAGCCCCAGACCGGCCGCCATCATGGCCCAGGTGGTTGGCTCGGGGACAGGCGTGGTAACGGGAGCGCTCATATCGGCCAACTGCAACAGCACCAGCGGGGAAGAGACAAGAGAGCCGCTATTCTTGCGGAGATCCCAGCTTGCCGTGACCGGCGTGCCGGCCTTGCCACCGGGTCCTTGGGGCGTGACCTTCATGTCTACCTTGTCATAGGCGAAACTGCCCTGGACGGTGCCAATTGCTCCGGAACCGCCGGTGAGGTTCAGACTGGTGAGCATGACGTTGGAAAAGGTCATGGTGAAGTACGTAAAAGGCTGCGCACCGGTCGTTACCATATTCAGTTCCGCAAACTTGATGTTGGTGCCGCTAGCGGTGTCCACGAACAAAGCTGGGAATGCGGTGTCGAGTTGCTGAGACCATGCGAAGTCGCTGAACATGGCTTTGCCGACTCCCCCGCCGCTGCCGGGAATAGCTGCGGCCATGCTTAATCCCCAGGAAAAGCTTTGGACGTCGATGGCTCCTTCGTGGTGAATGGCCGTCGAGCCGCCCTGGATGCCGTCGAATGTCAGGAAATAATTAGACGCCGCGTTGGCTGCAAGCGGCAAGGAAAAGGCTATGGAGCAGGCCAACAGGACAAGGGGTTTTTCCTTCATGGATTTTCTCCTCAATGGATCGGTTCGTGGGTCAATTGGCGCGCACTAGTCTTGAGCGGATCTGTGGGCACTTTTGTGTCCGTCATCATACCGCCATATTTGACGATAGCATAGTCGGTTCGTGCGAGCGCTCATGACATCGGTCAGTTTGTGTAGGATGCGGTGAGGCACGAACCGCATCGCTCGCGGGAATCGGTCCGAAGGCTCTTCACCGTCAACATTGCCAAACGCAAACGCAAACGAAACCGGCTCAGCGGCGAATGGAATGACGCGAACGATGCGGTTCCTTCGTCACCGCATCCTACTTGCTTGCTGTGCTGCGGTCATGGCAGGTCTGTTACTGGTTTTTTCCGGCTGTTCATCGCGAAATCATTTCTACCGGAAATGCCGCGCGCTTTTCCAGCTTGCGTAGATAGTCGCCAACGCCGGCGGGCGGTTCGATCTGGTGTTGCGTGGCCCAGGTGATGACGTGGTAGTAGTAGATATCGGCGAGCGAAAACTCGGTGCCGCCGATGTGCTCGTGGGTTGCGACCCATGGCGCGACGATCTGGAGACTGTCCTTGACCCGTTCGATTGCTTCCTCATAAGTCCCATCAGGCCAATGGTAGAGCCGCTTCAGACGCCGGGCTTGTTCCGCCAGCCACAAATACGGCTCGATCTCGGTCAGGCCGTAGTGAACAACTTTGCGATACCGATAAGCGGCTTTGGGTTCTCGCGGAATCAACGCGCGAGTCTGGGAGATGTCGTTGAGATATTCCATGATGGCCATCGATTCGGTAAGAACCTCGTCGCCATGAACCAGCACGGGAATTTTTCCGGAAGGATTCAGGCGCAGGAATTCGGGGGTCCGCGTTTCGCCCTTGGCGAGATCCAGCCGAATGACTTCAAAGGGAAGATCGCATTCCCTTAAGGTCCATATCACCCGTTCGGCACGGGAGCGGAATGGGTAGGCGTACAAGATGAATTTGTTCACGTTCTTCTCCAATGATCGAGATTGAGAACAATGCGGTGTGGCTACCACATTAGATCATCGGGAACATTGTAGTCCGTGCAGCGAAGAACCAGGGTCTGCCATCGGTGCTGCGCCGGCTATTTCGGGCCGGCGTGGATGCGGTCGAAAGTATTCGCCATCTCGTCCAGGCTGATGTCCGTCACCAGTGCGTCGGCGAAGACATCGGCGCCGGCCAGCCATGCTGACTCGCAGCCTTCGTCGGCCAGGGCGATGGAGAGGGCGTGGATGAGTTCGTAGGCGGCCCAGACGTAGCCGGCATCGCGCAGGGCGGATTGCATGGCGTTCTGTACCAGGCTGCGCACCATCATGTGAGGCATGGATAGCGGGATGCCGTCGAGGCGGCCGGCGGCGGCGTCCGCGCAGGCGCGTTTGTCGTAGGAGGCATGGCCACGGCAGGCAAGCGGACGCGCCGGGTAGATGACGCAGACTCCCTTGGCGATGAAAGGGCAGCGGCGCCGCAGCGCCACCCGTTGCCGTTCGTCGGCGCCGCGGGTCGCGCTGTGCGCCTCGGCGACCCGTTGCCGCAGGTCGATGCCGGCCTGTTTCAGGGCGGCATCCGCCACGCGAACGTAGCGCGCCACCATCAGAGCCTCGGGCGCCGTCGCGATCACGCGTATCGTGCAACAGGTCGCGCATCCCTTGTGACAGGCGATGGCGGGCTGGCCCTCCGCCTGCACTGCCACGTTGCCCTCGAAACTGCTGTAGGCCTGCGCCAGCAGTGCGGGCACCATGTCGTCGTCGCCGCGCCGCTGCGCCAGGGTCTCGGCGAACGCCATGTGCTGGGCCTTGAAGAACGCCAATGCACCGTCTTCTTCGTTGTCTTGAGTCATCGTCTCTCCGTCTTTCATCCGTTGTACGCGAAGGTCGACACGGGTTGCAGCGCGAGTTCCGGTTCGCATTCGACGTTGGCCGGTTCATGCTGCGGCACGACAAGGATATTCTCCGCCCCTGCCGACAACCCCATTGTGAGTGGGGACGATTTTACCGCAAAGACGGAAAGGACCGAAGGTGCATCACCCCTCTTGCCGAGAGGCTAAAAAAGAGGCGAAATATGGACCGTCCAGGGTCCAGGCGGATTCGCAGCCGATTTCCGACAGTCTGCTAGCCGCGGGGGCCTTGCTGAAGTCTCTTCGGTGCTGGCTGTGGTTGATCTTCCGGTGCAGATTCCGGCGCCGGCGCTACTTCCTCTGCCCCTGTTCTGTCCTTGTACCCGGAAAAGTCCAGGGGTTCTTCGTCTGTCCGGTGAGCATCGCCCTCTGGATTGCCCGTCATCGTGTTCACAGCAGCGGAACCATACAGCCCGTTGGCGGGGTCCAGGTTGCGTCCCAGGGCCTGTACCTTCTCCCACAGTTCCGGGTTGTCGAAGGAAGAGTGGAAGCGCTTTGCCAGCTTTTCAAAGGCATCCTTGAGTTCTTGCGAGTGGTAAATATCGAACAGCATCATCCAGGGCTGCGCCTCGGCCGGCTTCCTTTCGACATGCTGTAGCAACAGTTCGATGGCCTTCTGCGTCCAGCCATAGATCATGTAGAGATCGGCCTCCTCAACCACCGAATCCACTTCGGTCAAGGTGATTTTTTCGTCGGGAGGGTTAAATATGCTGTGGGGGTCGTAGTAGGTTTCCTCGGTTGCCGATTTTTGGTGGCCTTCCATGGCAGTCAGCACGGGCCTCGCCATGGCGATACCTTCTGGTTTTGCAGTGCCGATGGGCAACGTTTCAGCCTTGGCATCCAGTCCGTATTCGCGCTCCATCTCGTGTTGAAGCTCGGACTCGCGCAGCCTTTTCCGGTTGCGGACGACGATGAAAAGCACCAGCAGCGGGAACAGGACTGCCAATCCCAGCCAGAAGAACAGCTTGCCAGGGGTTTTTCCGGCAGGCTGCTCAGCGCTGCCCGGCGGCTTTCCGCTGGTATGGTTCGCCGGGGCCGGAACCGATTGAGCAACCTTGGTGCTTAATTTCAGATTCATCGCGGCGAGTTGCGCTTCAAGTTGCTGCACACGATTTTTCAAGGCCAGGATATTGGCAACTTGATCGTCCGCCTCAAGCAGCAACTGTTTTTCCCTCAGTTGCAGGCGTTCGGCGTCGGTCATCTTGTTGCTCGCCGAGAGGTCGATCTCGCCGGTAGAGAGCTTCAGGTGGAATCCACTTGGCTTGTTCCGTTCCTGCTGCAAGGACTTGCGCGCAATCCCGACAACCGGACTCTTTCGCGTCTTGGCCGGGCTATGAGAGGCGGACCCGCGAGCCGAAGGGGAACGGCCCGTCAAATCCGGGACAGTGGCCACGGCGACCGGCTGAGGTTCTGTTTTTGCCGCGTCCGCGACAACCTTAGTCTTGAAGCCAATGGTCGCCTGCATTTCTTCGGAGGTGTCCGGGGCGCCATACTCGGGCGGATCGAGCAGAATCGTAAACTCTCTGCTTACGTTGGTTTGGCTGTCGCAGTTGAGTTGCAGCACCAGCTTGATGGCCGGCTCGTCGATGGCGGAGAGCGTGCCGATGCGGATAAGCTGGCCGGTATTGGTCGCCTCCACGGAAAACCTGGCCCTGTTTAGGAGTGGTATCTGATTCTCCGATGCTCGCGCCGGTTTGGCCAGCGCAATACAGGATTCTTCGATTGTTTCACCCGGGCTGGCAGTCACTGCGAGCTGGGCGCGTAAAGGCTGCCCCAGGCGCGACTGCACCACCAGTTCGCCCAGGGCGAGAGCCTTTGCCTCAGCGGCGGTCAATGCCAGGCAGCAGGCAAGGCTTAAAGCCAAAGATGATTTTCCTACAGCTACGTGGTCCATGCTGCTAGTAACGGCAAACAAAGCCATGCCTTTAGCCGGTTTGCGATTCATTTGGGTTTGGAGTTCGAGTTTTTCCGTCAGGCGAAACCATCTGCCCAAGCGAATTGTGTGGTGAGAAAAATCAAAGGGACGAATTTGCGATGGTGGAGATCAGGCTTGACCAATCTTGCGAAGACCGGTCGGCCGGCTACTTGCACCAGTCGTCTACGCTCTTTTGGGCGCGCGCGGTTTCTTCCGGTCGCGCCTGGTCGTCCAGGAATACGCGTTCGCCGGCGTCGTTGTATTTGACGATGCGCCTGCCTTCCTGCAGCGAGCGCAGTTGTCCGCGCGCCTGGGCGCAATTCTGCTGGCGCACTTTGGCATCCGCGTCCGCCTTGGCCTGTTTGGCCTGCGCTTCTTCGGATTCGACGCGGCGCTTGCGGAACTCCATCTCCTTGTCGGCCATGCTCTTGGCAGCCTTGGGGGTGGATTCCTTGTTCACGGGCGCTGTGCTGGGCTGTGGATCGACGCTCAGCTTTTTTGTCCCCTTCGTCGAAGCAGGCGGCTGGTCCGAGTATTGGACATTGCCTGCGGCGTCAACCCATTTGTAAACTTGCGCATGTAGCGGTGCACAGGCTAGCAGGAAGAGAAGGGGAAGTAGTTTGGGCATTTTGCAGATTGGCAGTTAGAAGGGACGCCCGGAGGGCGTCCCTGGAAGAGAATATCAGTTGGTCACTGGATATTTGAGCTGCTCAAGTCCGAGTTGGGCTTGTTCGCTGGCTGTTTTTGCATTTTTGACGACGGCAGCGCTGTCTCCTTTATCGGCGGCCTCTGTAGCCTTCTTCAACGCATCTCCAGCCGTGGTCCACAGGGCACCTTTTGCCTTGGCAGCCTTCACGTCGGCTTCAGCTTTGGATAGAGCCTGTTTCGCATCGTCCGTCACGGCGGCTTTGGCCTCGGGCTTCGCTGCCGCAGCCTTGGGAGCTTCGTCCTTTTTAACTGCCATATCGCCTTCACAGCCGCTCAGCAAAAGCAAACCTGCACTGGCCAAAATGGTTACGAATTTCAGCATTTTCTCTCTCCTGGTTTAATGTTTTAACGACTCTAATCACGAAAAACTTTAGAACCGAGCCAAGCCGCGTCGCCATGGCACCACAACGGCCTTGCGCGTCCCGGACCCGAACATGTCGGAACATCGGCATGCGCCAAACATAGCGATTTGAGAAGAGTTCGTCAATTCTTTATTGATTGGGCAGGGGATTTTGCTTGTGCCGAACGGCCTGAAGAGTTTACGGGAGTGCCCCTAATTTCGTATAATGCCAGTTTGCTACAAGGACTCCCAACATGCGCGTTCTTCAGAAGGCCCTCACTTTCGACGATGTTCTGCTGGTTCCCGCCTATTCCAATGTTTTGCCGCGCGACGTCAGCCTGAAGACACAATTTACGCGTTCGATTTCCCTGAATATTCCGTTGATATCTGCGGCCATGGATACCGTCACCGAGGCGCGCCTGGCGATTGCCCTGGCGCAGGAAGGCGGCATCGGCATCATCCACAAGAACATGCCCGCGGCGGCCCAGGCGGCCCAGGTTTTGCAGGTCAAGCGTTTCGAGAGCGGCGTGGTCAAGGACCCGATCACCATTTCGGCGGACATGACGGTGCGCGACGTGCTGGCACTCACCCGGCGCCACAAGATATCAGGTCTGCCCGTGGTTGAAGGTCGCCTGGTGGTCGGTATCGTCACCAACCGCGACCTGCGCTTCGAGAAGAATCTGGACCAGCCGGTCGGCGCCATCATGACCCCGCGCGACCGTCTGGTGACCGTGAAAGAGGGCGCCTCGCGCGAGGAGGCCATGGGCCTGATGCACAAGTTCCGCCTGGAGCGCGTGCTGGTGGTGAACAACGCCTTCGAGCTGTGCGGCCTGATTACGGTCAAGGACATTCAAAAATCCAGCGAACACCCCCTTGCCTGCAAGGACGCGCTGGGGAGACTGCGGGTTGGCGCGGCAGTCGGCGTCGGCGAGGGCACCGAGGAGCGTGTCGCCGCCCTGGCGGAAGCGGGCGTCGACGTGGTCGTGGTAGACACCGCACACGGCCATTCCAAAGGCGTGCTGGAACGGGTCAAGTGGGTCAAGACGCAGTTTCCGCAGATCCAGGTGATCGGCGGCAACATCGCCACCGCCAGCGCTGCGCTGGCCTTGGTGGAACATGGCGCGGACGGGGTGAAAGTGGGCATCGGCCCCGGCTCCATTTGCACCACGCGCATCGTGGCCGGCGTCGGCGTGCCGCAGATCAGCGCGATCCACAACGTCACGGAAGCACTCAAGGGCAGCGGCGTGCCGATGATCGCGGACGGGGGTATACGCTATTCCGGGGACATCGCCAAGGCGCTCGCGGCCGGCGCCAATTCCGTCATGCTCGGTGGGCTGTTCGCCGGCACCGAGGAGGCTCCCGGCGAGATCGAGTTGTTCCAGGGCCGCTCGTACAAATCCTACCGTGGCATGGGTTCGTTGGGCGCCATGCAGCAGGGCTCCAGCGACCGCTATTTTCAGGACGCATCGAGCGGTGCCGACAAGCTGGTGCCTGAAGGCGTGGAAGGCCGCGTCGCCTACAAGGGCAGCGTGGTTGCGGTGATTCACCAGCTCATGGGCGGCGTGCGTTCCAGCATGGGTTATGCGGGTGCCGCCACCATAGACGATATGCGCACCAAGGCCGAGTTCGTCGAGATCACCACGGCAGGCATGCGCGAATCGCACGTGCACGACGTGCAAATCACCAAAGAAGCGCCCAACTACCATATCGAGTGAGGCTTGCGGGGCGAGCGCAGAGCTCGCCCTTGCCGCCGCGCTTCCCATTCCCCTCGCCTCAGCCAAGACCATGACCCATCAAAAAATCCTCATCCTCGATTTCGGTTCCCAATACACCCAGTTGATCGCGCGCCGCGTGCGCGAAACCAGCGCCTACTGCGAATTGCACCCCTACGACGTGGACGAGGCGTTTATCCGGGATTTCAAGCCGCAAGGCATCATCCTCTCCGGCGGGCCGTCCTCCGTTTACGAGGAAGAAACACCGCGCGCGCCGCAGGTCGTGTTCGAACTGGGCGTGCCGGTCTTGGGCATTTGCTACGGCATGCAGACCATGGCGGCGCAGTTGGGCGGCACGGTTGAAAACGCCCTGCACCGCGAATTCGGCTATGCCGAAATCCGTGCGCGCGGCCATTCCGTGCTGCTGCGCGACATCCAGGACCGCATCAACGACGAGGGCCATGGCCTGCTCGACGTGTGGATGAGCCATGGCGACAAGGTCACCGCGTTGCCGCCCGGCTTCAAGGTCATCGCCAGCAATGCCGCGACGCCGATTGCCGGCATGGCGGACGAGGCACGCAAATTCTACGCCGTGCAGTTCCACCCGGAAGTCACCCACACGCTGCAGGGCAAGGCCATCGTCGAGCGCTTCGTGCACGATATCTGCGGCCTGGGCTACGACTGGAACATGCCGGATTACGTCGAGGAAGCAATCGGCAAGGTGCGCTCCCAGGTCGGCTCGGACGAAGTGATCCTGGGTTTGTCGGGCGGCGTGGATTCGTCGGTGGTGGCAGCCCTGCTGCACCGCGCCATCGGCGACCAACTGACTTGCGTGTTCGTCGACAACGGCCTGCTGCGCCTGAACGAAGCCGAGCAGGTCATGAAGACCTTCGCCGATAACCTGGGCGTCAAGGTGATCCACGTGGATGCCAGCGCCGAGTTCATGGGCAAGCTGAGCGGCGTCACCGATCCGGAAAGGAAGCGCAAGATCATCGGCGGCGAATTCGTGGAAGTGTTCCAGAACGAGTCGGCCAAGCTCCCCAACGCGAAATGGCTGGCGCAGGGCACGATCTATCCCGACGTGATCGAATCCGCCGGGGCCAAGAACAGCAAGGCGCACGCCATCAAGTCCCACCACAACGTGGGCGGCCTGCCGGACACGTTGCACCTCAAGTTGCTGGAGCCGCTGCGCGAACTGTTCAAGGACGAAGTGCGCGAACTCGGCATCGCCCTCGGCCTTCCGCACGACATGGTGTACCGCCACCCCTTCCCGGGACCCGGGCTGGGCGTTCGCATCCTCGGCGAAGTGAAGAAGGAGTACGCCGACCTGCTGCGCCGCGCGGATCACATTTTTATTGAAGAGTTGCGCGCAAGTGGTTGGTATGAAAAGACTTCACAGGCATTTGCGGTATTCATTCCGGTGAAGTCGGTGGGCGTGATGGGCGACGGCCGCACCTACGATTACGTGGTAGCGCTGCGCGCGGTGCAGACCCAGGATTTCATGACCGCGCATTGGGCCGAGCTGCCGTACACCCTGCTGGGCAAGGTATCCAACCGCATCATCAATGAAATCCGCGGCATCAACCGCGTCGTCTACGACATCTCCGGCAAGCCGCCTGCAACCATCGAGTGGGAGTGACGGGGACTATTAACGTCTATTGAAGGGAGAAGATCGTCCACCCGCCTAGTCAGCGCATGGGCAGCGACCGCCGCTGGATGCTGCGTACTCGCCGTGGGGGAACTCATGAGTCTGAAAAAATAGATAGTGAATACGCTCGCTCAACAGATTGCTGATCAACAGCAGGAATGCTCCAAGCTCAGGTCGGAGAATGCCCGCCTGATCGCCCTGCTGGAAAAGCACGGCATCTCTCATTCCGTCGAGCCTCCTCCTCTTCCGACAACCCCGGTAACGCCACCTCGGGCGACTTCGAACCTGAGCACTGAACAGAAGATCGCGCTATTCCGGCGCTTGTTTCGTGGCCGTACCGATGTCTACCCGATACGCTGGGAGAAAAAGGATGGCAGTAAGTCTGGCTATACCCCGGCCTGCGGCAACGAATGGAAAGTCGGCCTGTGTGACAAGAAGCGAGTGAAATGCAGTGAATGCGGAAACCGCCTGCTGCTGCCGCTCGCTGATCACGTCGTTTACGACCACCTTGCCGGCGACCATGTCGTCGGCGTCTATCCGCTGCTCCCCGACGACACCTGCCATTTCCTCGCCGTCGATTTCGACGAGGCAGACTGGCGCGACGATGCCAAGGCTTTTGCCGCTTCCTGCCTTGAGCTTGGCGTGCCTGTCGCCTTGGAAATTTCCCGCTCCGGCGCGGGCGCACATGCCTGGATTTTCTTTTCGTCCGCTGTGCCGGCCCGGGATGCGCGCCGCCTCGGTTCCGCCATCATCAGCCACACCTGTGCCCGAACCCGGCAACTGAAACTCGAATCGTATGACCGGCTGTTCCCCAACCAAGACACCATGCCCAAGGGCGGTTTCGGCAACCTGATCGCGCTGCCACTCCAGAAAGAGGCGCGCGAAAAAGGCTTCAGCTTGTTCGTCGATGAAAAGCTCCAGCCACATACCGATCAGTGGTCGTTTCTGGCGTCAGTCCGCACTATGTCTCTGGCCGACCTGGAATCCGCCATACAGCGTGCAATGGGCGGCGGCCATCCGCTGGACGTTGCGTTCATCGCCGATGAGGATGAACGCGAGCCATGGAAACGACAGCCGCTGTCGAAAAAGCTTGCCGGCCCCTTGCCCGACAAGCTGACCGCCGTGCTCGCCAATCAGATCTACTTCGAGAAAGCCCAGTTGCCACAGCCGTTGATGAATCGCCTGATCCGGCTCGCGGCATTTCAGAACCCCGAGTTTTACAGAGCCCAGGCGATGCGCCGGTCGACTTGGGAGTTTCCTCGAATTATCGGTTGTGCCGAAAACTACCCCCGCCACATTGCCTTGCCCCGCGGCTGCCTGGACACAGCGGCCAAGCTGCTTGACGAGAACGATATCGGACTCGAACTTATCGATGAGCGGTTTACCGGCGAGTCGCTGTCCTTGAAATTCACCGGCCAGCTTCGCCCCGACCAGGAGAAGGCAGTCAAAGCCATGATGGCGCACGATACCGGCGTCCTCTGTGCGCCTACTGCCTTCGGCAAGACCGTGACCGCCGCCGCACTCATTGCCCGGCGCGGCGTCAATACATTGATCCTGGTTCACCGCACCGAGCTGCTCAAGCAGTGGCAGGAGCGGTTGCGAACTTTCCTGAACCTGGATAAAAGTGACCTCGGCGCCATCGGTGCCGGGAAGCGCAAACCCTCGGGCAAGATCGATATTGCCGTCATGCAATCCCTCACCCGCAAGGGCGAAATCGGCGACCTGATCGAGCAATACGGCCACATCGTGGTGGACGAATGCCATCACATTTCGGCTGTGTCATTCGAGCACCTGCTACGGAAAGCCAAGGCGCGCTACGTGCTCGGCCTCACCGCGACGCCGATCCGCCGTGATGGCCAACATCCCATCATCTTCATGCAGTGCGGCCCCATCCGCCACGAGGCCAGTCGGCCGGAAGGCGCGCCACGCTCATTGACAGTGCTTCCCCGTCTTCTGGCAACACCACTGAGCAGCGATTCGGCCATGGGTATTCAGTATGTGTTCCGGCAGCTTGCCGACAGCGTTGAGCGCAGTCAGCGAATAATCGGGGACGTGCTCAAAGCCTATCGCGCCGGCCGCAGCATCATCGTGCTGACCGAGCGTACCGAGCATCTCGACAAATTGGAGATGGCGCTTACCGGCCGGATAGAAAACCTGTTCGCCTTGCATGGCCGTATGCCCCGCAAACAGCGCACCGGATTGCTGGAAGCGCTTGAAGCCTTGCCCGGCAATGCGCCGCGCGTGTTGCTCGCCACCGGTCGGCTGGTTGGCGAAGGTTTCGATCACCCACCCCTCGATACGCTGATGCTGGCGATGCCGGTTTCGTGGAAAGGCACCTTGCAGCAATATGCCGGACGCCTGCACCGTGAGCACGCCAGCAAATCGGACGTGCTGATCTATGACTATGTCGATACCGGCAACCCGGCGCTCGAACGCATGTGGGAAAAGCGCCAGCGCGGCTACAAGGCCATGGGTTATCGGATCGAGACCACCCACGAAATCTTTGCCGAAGAGAGTCTGCATTCATGAAAACGAAGCCGCGTAAAGTCAAAACAACCAAGCCAGTAAAAGAACCCAAGCTATCCCGTACTCACGCTCCGGCGGAACTATCGAAGGTTGACTGGCAGCGGGCGCTACGCCGTCAGTTCGGCCGCGAGCAGGCTTTCGGGCTGGAAAACATCGGCGCGGAGCCGTTCTTTTCCGAATTCCGCGTCGGCAACCCGCAGTCGAAGAGCGCCTATCGCGTGGCCATTCGTGGCAAGCAGCCGGGTGACAACTATTGCGCTTGCCCCGATTACGCCACCAACGAGTTGGGAACCTGTAAACACATCGAGTTTGTTCTTGCCGCGCTGGAGAAGAAACGCGGCGCCAAGGCGGCCTTTACGCGCGGCTACCATCCGCCATTCTCCGAACTCTATTTGCGCAACGACAGCACGCGCACCGTGCATTTCCGCGCCGGCACGGACTGCCCGCCAGGCGTGCGCAAGGCGGCGGTGCCGTTGTTCGACGAGGCACGAGACTGGCAGTTGCGGGATATGCGATTGGATGGGCTGGAACGCTTTATCGCCTTGGCAGCAAAAAACGGCCACGAGTTGCGTGCCTATGACGATGCGCTCGATTTTCTTGCCGGGCGACGCGATGCGGAGCGCCGGTCGCTTGCACTCGATGGCATGTTCCCGCGAGGAGTGGCCGATCCGTCGCTGAAGAAGCTGCTCAAAGTGCCGCTCTACCCGTACCAGACAGAGGGCGCCTTGTTTGCCGTTCGTGTGGGCAGGGCGCTGATCGGAGACGAAATGGGGCTGGGCAAGACCATCCAGGCCATCGCTGCTGCCGAAATCCTGGCCCGGCATTTCGGCGTCTCGAAAGTGCTGGTGATCTGCCCGACCTCGCTCAAGTATCAGTGGCAAAGCGAGATCATGCGTTTTTCTGGGCGCGAATCCCGCGTCATTGCCGGTGGGCGCGCGCAGCGGCAGAAAGACTACGTGCAGGATGACTTCTGCAAGATTACCAACTACGAAAAGCTCCAGCCCGATCTCGACCTGATCGCAGCCTGGGAGCCGGACCTGGTCATCGTCGACGAGGCGCAACGGGTGAAAAACTGGAACACCATTGCCGCCCGCGCGCTGAAGCGCATCGACAGCCCCTACGCCGTGGTGCTCACCGGCACGCCGCTGGAAAACAAGCTGGAGGAGTTGATCTCCATCGTTCAGTTCGTCGACCAGCACCGCCTGGGACCCACCTGGAAACTGCTGCACGAGCATCAGGTCAAGGACGAGAGCGGGCGCGTCACCGGCTACACCGGGCTGGAAAAGATCGGCCAGACCCTGGCGCCGGTCATGATCCGCCGCCGCAAATCCGAAGTGCTGCAACAGTTGCCGGAACGCACCGACCAGAATCTGCTGGTGCCGATGACCGAACTGCAGATGACCTACCATCAGGAAAACGCGGAGATCGTAACGAAGATCGTGCAGCGCTGGCGCAAGATGAAATTTCTTTCCGACAAAGACCAGCGGCGGCTGACCTGTGCCTTGCAGAACATGCGCATGTCGTGCAACAGCACCTATCTGCTCGACCAGGAAAGCGACCATGGCGTCAAGGCGGACGAACTCGCGGCGCTGTTTGACGGCCTGTTCGAACAAGCGGACGCCAAGGCCGTGGTGTTCAGCCAATGGACGCGCACTCACGACATCGTGATCCGGCGCCTGGAAGCGCGCGGGATCGGCTACGTCAGCTTCCACGGCGGCGTGCCATCGGAAAAGCGACCGGCGCTGGTTGAACGCTTCCGCGACGATCCCGATTGCCGCGTGTTCCTCTCGACCGATGCCGGGGCGACAGGCTTGAATTTGCAGCACGCCTCGACCCTGGTGAATATGGACTTGCCCTGGAACCCGGCGCTGCTCGAACAGCGCATCGCACGGATTCACCGCATGGGTCAGAAACGGCCAGTGCAGATCGTCAATTTTGTAGCCAAGGGTACGATTGAGGAGGGCATGCTCTCGGTGCTGGCCTTCAAGCGATCTCTGTCGGCGGGGATTCTGGATGGCGGCACGGGCGAGATATCGCTGGGCGGCTCTCGCCTTAACCGTTTCATGAAAGACGTCGAGAACGTCACTGGCCACATGGGTGAGGGCGAGGCCGTGACACCTGCCGAAGAAGCGGAAGGTATAGCGGCAGCAACTGAAGCTACACCCGTGCAGGCAGAGAGTGCGAACGTCGCGTTTGGGACGGACGAGGCGACGGTGACAGGGGGAACGGAGGTGTCAGAAGTCCCAGCTCAGACACACGCCGATCCTTGGCAAGCCTTGGTGCAGGTCGGGGCTCAGTTGATCTCCGCCTTAACGGCTGCCAATGATCCCGCTGCGCCGCCACATCCGTGGATCGAGCGAGACCCTTCAACCGGGGTGCGAAGTCTCAAGGTGCCGCTCCCTCCACCGGAAACGGCGAGACGTCTTGCCGATGCACTTTCTGTACTAGCAGAGACCTTGCGGGGCAGAGGTGCATGATGGGTGGCGAAATCGGCATGCGCCCGGATTGTGCATGCTTTGGTGCAAAATAGATCAGGGTGTCTCGGGTTCTGGTAGCGGGCTGGGATGTGCACATGGAACTGCAGGTCAACGATCCTTGGCATGGTGCTTGAGGTCTGCCAGCGGTTCGGGATTGAGGTTCAAGCTGCCGAGCTGGAATCAAGAAACTTCGTGAACGGGTCGGTTGTGGCTGGCGAGGTAGACTACAAATGCTCGCCGGATGTTGGCGGTGATGCCTTCGTGCGCGAAGAATTGCATCACGTCGAACATGTCGCGTGGATGCTGTCGATCCATGGCGGCGACGAGCTTGCCGCCATACACGTCTTCCAGCGACACCACAGGAATCTCCAGATCGGCCAGCAAGCTGTCGCGGGCGGTCGGCGTCAAGGCCGAAGTACGCACGGGGTGGACGGTGCCGCGCATCACGAAATTGACTTCGACCTTCACTTCGATTCCCGCGCGTCGCACCAGCAGCTTGGTTTCGCCGGTGTCTGGCGCCGCGAGCGTGTGGGTTTGAAAACCCCGAGTCTTCAGACGCTCCTCGGACTGCCGGATGGCTGCATTGATGCGGGCCAGCGCTTTATCGCGAGGAAGGCTGTGGTCGGTGAATACCAAATCCAGATCGACCGACAGGCGCGGCATGTCGCGGATGAACAGATTGATCGCGGTGCCGCCCTTGAGCGCGAACGTGCCGTCCGCAAAAACGAGCGGGGCGACCTGGGTCAGCAGACGTGCGGTATCGAGGTAGGTCTGGTTCATGGCTTGAGCACCAGCAGCCCATCGGCCGAGCGGGACACCCAGGCGCGGGCGCTGCCGGTGGGCAGTTGCGCGGCATCCAGCTTCGCGGCCCAGGGCAGGGAAAATTCGCGACCAAGCTGCAGACAGAGACGCACCGTCTTGACGCTAGCGCAATGCTGCAGCAAATCGCGCAGCACGTCGGCGCGCAGGCTGTAGGCACTCTCCGCGAGTTCACGCGCTTCCTGTAGCGGTTGGCGCACGCCCACCTCGCTGAATACTTCCAGCAGCGCGCGCTCGGGTGTCGAGACCCGGGGCGCGCCGCTACGCTTTTCAAACGATCCGGCATGAAACGGGTCGGCCGGTGGTTCGTCGAACAACCGCTTGCGGTGGTACTCTGCCGGGAAGCGCTCGGTGAACCAGCCGGGCAGACGGGCCGCCGTCCAGCCATATAGGTGCAGGGCCGGCTTTTGTGACAGGTAGTGCCTCACTCCATACCAGTCGAGGGCCGACTTGCCGCCAATGTGCAGCCCATCGATGGTGCGCTGCAGCAGGATCAGGCAGGGGTGCAGTTCCAACGTATCGTTGGGGCGACAGTAGACCCCGCGCGCCAGGCGGAAAAGCCAGCCGGCGCGTACATAGTGGACGGCCAAGTCGGCAGAGATGCCCTGTGCCGCCAAGTCCTTCGACGTCAGGGGTGTTCCTGGCGCCCACTGCCTGTAGAGAGAATTTAGTTTACTTCTTTCAGTCGTAACCATGCTACGATATTTATCATCATTTCAATACGCTGCCAAGCTTTATTTGGATGTAGTAGTCGTAGTCAGGCTACGATAGTTTAAAACAATCCAAGTTTTAGGGGGGTGTGCTTGCTGTGATAGTTGACGATTGATGCGCTGGAGTAGCCGCAGCGCAAATCGAGTCCACCTCCCCCGCGAGCAAAAGCGCTCTTTATTATGACGGTAAAAGTGACGGTAAAGTGCGATGACCATAACAACGAAAGCCAGGTTTCATGCTGGTTTCATGCCTTCTGAAACAATCGAGTTGGAATAGCCACTGGCTGCCGTGTCCGACGAAGGCTTCATGCAATGCGCGCTGGAACTGGCCGAGCAGGCCTGGCAGGCCGGTGAGGTGCCGGTGGGCGCCGTGGTGGTGCGCGATGGCGAGATCGTCGGGCGCGGCTTCAACGCCCCCATCTCCGGCCACGACCCCAGCGCCCACGCCGAAATCCAGGCGCTGCGCGACGCCGCCCGGCGTCTCGGCAACTACCGCCTCACCGATTGCTCCCTCTACGTGACCATAGAGCCGTGCGCCATGTGCGCGGGCGCCATCATGCACGCGCGCATCGGCCGCCTTGTCTACGGCGCAGCCGACCTCAAGACCGGCGCCTGCGGCAGTGTGGTGGACCTGTTTGCACAGACCAAGCTGAACCATCACACCGAGGTGACGGCGGGAATTCTGGCGCAGGAGTGCGGCAGCATGCTGAGCCGCTTCTTTGCCGAGCGCCGTCAGGAGGCCAAGCTTGCCGCAAATCCGGATTGACATCGCCGCGCAGACGCTGGACCTGCTGGACGACCGCGGCGGGCTGTTGAAGCGCTACGCGGTTTCCACCGCCGCGAAAGGGACGGGGGAACAAAACGGCAGCTTCTGCACGCCGCGCGGGCGCCACGTCGTGCGCGCCAAGATCGGCGCCGGACAGCCGCTCAACACGGTGTTCGTGCGGCGCCGTCCCACCGGGGAAATCTATACGCCCGAGCTCGGCGCGCAGCACCCGCAGCGCGACTGGATACTCACGCGCATCCTGTGGTTGTCCGGCTGCGAAGTCGGCTACAACCGGCTCGGCAGCGTCGACACCATGCGCCGCCACATCTACATTCACGGCAGCCCGGACCAGGTGCCCATGGGAGTTCCCGGCTCGCACGGCTGCGTGCGCATGCGCAACGAGGACATCGTCGAACTGTTCGACCGAATCGAGGCGGGAACGCCGGTCGAAATCGGCGCAGGCGCGACGGCCTGAACGGCTGCCGGAGCACGAGCGGCGATGATCGAAATCGACGGCTCACAGGGAGAAGGCGGCGGGCAGGTGCTGCGCACCGCGTTGACCCTGGCGGCGATCACCGCAAAGCCGGTGCATCTGTTCAACGTGCGCGCGCACCGCAGCAAGCCTGGCCTGAAGCCGCAACACCTGAAGGCAGTCGAGGCGGTTGCCGCGATCACTGGAGCGCGTGTGGAAGGGGCCAAGCTGGGCTCGCAGACGCTGAGCTTCGAACCTCAGGCCATCGTGCCGGGGAATTACCGTTTCGACATCGGCACTGCCGGTTCGGTCTCGCTGGTATTGCAGACCGTGCTGCTGCCGCTCAGTTTCGCCAAGGAGGATTCCCATGTGGTGATCACTGGGGGCACCCACGTGCCGTGGAGTCCGTGTTACCACTACCTCGCCTGGCATTGGCTGCACTACCTCAGGCAGGCGGGGTTCCGCAGCGAGCTTGCCCTGGACAAGGCTGGCTTTTATCCCCCCGGCGGCGGCCGCATCAGCGCCGCCATTGCACCTGCCGCTGCCCTGGCTCCGCTCACGCTGGCAAAGCGCGGTGCGCTGAGACGAATCCGTGGCCTTGCCGCCGTCTCCAATCTCGACATCGGCATCGCCGAGCGCATGCGGAGCCGGGCTATGCAGCAACTGCAAGACTCCGACGTTGCTTGCGACATCGCAACAGAGGTGTTCGACGCCCTGTCGCCGGGCGCGTTTCTGCTGCTGCTGGCACAGTTCGAGCATTCGCAAGCCTGCTACTACGCGCTGGGCGTCCGCGGCAAACCAGCCGAAGTCGTCGCCGACGAGGCGGTCGGCCAGTTGCAGGAGTTTCTTGCCACGGATGGGGCGATAGACGAATACCTGGCCGACCAGTTGGTCCTGCCGCTGGCACTGACGCCGGGAGTATCCGAATTGCGCACGTCGCGAGTGACGCAACATCTCGTGACCAACGCAGGGATCGTCAAGCGTTTCCTGCCGGTAGCCATCGAAATTTCCGGTGACATCGGCCGGCCCGGCCAGGTGAGAATCCATGCAACATAGCCCGCAGCACAAATTCACGGTCCGCGAAGTGAAGTGGGAGCAAGCCGGGGAACAACTCCGCGCGATCCGGGAGTGCGTTTTTATCCGCGAGCAGGGCGTGCCGGAGGACATGGAATGGGACGGCCTCGACGCGGAGTGCATCCACCTGCTCGCCAAAACCGCGCAAGGCGATGCCATCGGCACCGTGCGCTTGCTGGCCGACGGCCATATCGGCCGTATGGCGGTGCTCAAGGAATGGCGCGGCAAAGGCGTGGGAAGGGCGCTGCTGCTGCGGACCATCGAGCTTGCGCGGGATATGGGGCTACGTCGGGTGGTGCTCAACGCGCAGACCACCGCTCTCGGCTTCTACGAGAAGGCGGGGTTCACGGCATCGGGCGGCGAATTCATGGATGCGGGCATTCCGCATTATCGTATGGAGCTCGTGTTCCGCTAATCCCTGGAATAAGTCCCCATCAACTCCGCCTGGCCCACAATGTGGCCCTGCATGGCTTCCAGCAAGCGCTGTTTGCTGGCGCCGGAAGGAAGGCCGGGCACGGCATCCAGCGCATAAATCTTGAAGAAATAGCGGTGCGTGCCGCCGGGTGGACAGGGACCGCCGTAGCCCAGCCGGCCCCAGCTATTTTTGCCGTGCAGGCTAGCATCCGCGAGCTTTTCGGCCTTGGGCACTCCTTCCGGCAAGGCACGGCTGTGGGGCGGCACGTTGTAGAGAACCCAGTGCACGAAAGTGCCGCCGGGCGCATCCGGGTCGTCGGCGATGAGTGCGAGGCTGCGCGTATGCGGCGGCGGCTCGCCCCAGCTCAGGGGTGGCGAAATATCCTGGCCATCGCAACTGTACTTGCGCGGAATCGGTTGTCCCGAAGCGAAAACGGGACTGGAGAGGGTGAACTGCATGAGCGGCACTCCTTTGGCTGCGTTGCTGGTCGCGACGGGACTGGGCTTTTCCGCTGGTGCCTGGCCGAAGCAAATCGGGGAATGCAACAGCAGCGCAACGCAACCGGCTAGCGCTGTCCACCGCAATCGTTTTCTAGCGGAATAGCTGTTGTTCATCAAGGCGGAAGGCTGTCATAAATGCGCTAGAAAATGGTTGCACGATCCGACTGTGCGTCAGTTCATGGGTTCCTGTTTTCAACTATAGAACATCGGGAATGGCGGAGAGTGGCATCCGCCGTCTCGCGCCGTTATTGGACAATATGCCCGGCCTGCGCTAGCATTCCGCGTGCATCTGAACAAAGGCAAGCCCGGCTGAAAAGCGGGTGGCGCAAAATCACCGGTCTAATGGGTTGTTACCCGATGACGGCGGGATTGCCGGATCAAGGCCTCGTTTCACTGAATTTCTGGCCTGCGCCCACCTATTTTTCCCCTTCTGTCTAACTTAGAACCTCCGCATAGGCTTTTTTTCGGGCCGGCGGCGCTTGGTGTAACACCTGAACAAGTAGATAAAAACCTATGGAAACCCCCGACCTTAACGTCGTCAATCCTCATTACCTTCAAAACGTCATGGACCTCGCCGAGAACCATGAGGTGATCGCGAGCGAGGATATATACGACGCCAAGGGCGTCAAGCTGGTATCCAAGGGCACACGGGTAAGCGACGCCCTGCAGGAGCGGCTGGTCCGCTTCAAGCTGCGCAAGCCTTTGGAAAACAGCCTGTCGGTGGAAGGCGGCGTCGGCCCGGAAGTGCTGCTGACGGAGGCGCAAAGCGTGCTCGACGAGGTAAAACCCCTCGCCGCGCTGATGCAGGATGGCGCTTCTGGCAACGCGGTTCTGCAGGTACTCAGGGAAGTCCGTTTCGACAAGGTCAGCACGCTCGTGCTGAGCATGGAGCAAAACGACCAGGGTGGCGCTTTCCGGCACGCGGTGTTGGCTGCGGTAACCGGTGTGGTGCTTGGGATTCGGATGCATCTCGATTCCGGCGCACTGCTCAATCTGGCGCTGGCAGGCCTGCTTCATGATACCGGGGAACTGTATATCAACCCGGAGTTCCGGCGGCCGACCCGCCAACTCACGCCGGATGAATGGAAACATATCGCCGCGCATCCGCGCATCGGCCAGCTCGTGCTCGAGGAAATGGCCGGCGTTCCGCGCGCAGTTTCCACCGCCATTGCCGAGCATCACGAGCGGCCGAACGGCTTCGGCTATCCACGCCAGTTGACCGGTGAGAGCATCAGCAAACTCGGCAAGATCATGTTGATGTCCGAGCTCCTGTGCGGGATATTCGTCAAGCCGGATCGCCCGTTGGAGCGCGCCTGCCTGGCAGTCAAGGTCATTCCCGGCGAATATCCGGCGGACATTGTTTCGCTCATCGCCAGTGCCGGCCGTATTTCCGGCACAGAGTCGTTGCCGGGCGCGGACACATCGAAGCATGAAGAACTCGTGGCGCGTGCGAAACGCATTGAACCCAGGATGAACGCGGCACTGGAGCAAATGGGAAACCAACTGCCGGGCGGCAAGTCGACTTCCGCTGCCAATGCTCTCGTTGGCCAGTCTCGCGAGCGATTGCTGATGCTGCGGCGCGCCATGCACGCCACAGGGTTATCGGGATGCGGCGACCTGGCAATCGCCGACTCCGACGATCGGAGCGACATCGCGCTGGAACTGGACAGCGTGAGCAGCGAAATCGAGTGGCGGCTGCGCGAACTCTCGCGCCAGATCACGCTTAACCTGTCGTCCCTTGACGATGGGCAGCGCGAATACTTCGAAAAACTGGTTGCCTGCCTGGTCTAGCGCTTTCTTGATTAGCCCCAAGCTCAGCCGCATGAATATACCGTCATTCCGGGGCTGCCCGAAGGGCAGAACCCGGAATCCAGTAGCACCTCCAGACAGCGCACCTGGATTCCGGGTTCCGCTACGCGGCCCCGGAATGACGAGCTGAACTTGGGGGCTAATCAGGAGCGCTTTTCTCCAGTCGCGGGGTGGCGCCGTTGCGCCACTCCCGTATAGAATGCCCGATCTTATCCCACACCACGCATTGGAGATTACCCATGAATAAATTTGGAGCCGTCGCCGCCGCCGGCATGCTTGCTCTGTGCCTCGGCTACAGCACAGGCGGGAACGCGGCTGATGCCAATCAGGACAAATCCGCCGCAGAAAAAGGCAAGATCGCCACACTCATGCAGACGGACATCCTGCTCGGAACCGGAGCGGAAGCCACGGACGGAAAACGCTTGAGCATGCATTACACCGGCTGGCTCTACAACCCTGGCGAGCCCAAAAACAGGGGGACGAAATTCGACAGTTCGCTCGACCGCGGCCAGCCTTTCAGCTTTGTTCTGGGCCAGGGCCAGGTAATCCGCGGCTGGGACGTCGGCGTGTCGGGAATGAAGGTGGGCGGGAAGCGCACGCTGGTTATCCCGGCCAGCATGGGTTACGGCGCGAGGGGCGCGGGCGGAGTGATCCCGCCGAATGCTACCCTGGTGTTCGAAGTGGAACTACTCGGCGTGCAATAAGCCGGGCGACGATTGCGGCCTGGCCGAACTGCGCGCCAGGTCGAGCGGCGTGTCGACGTCGGTCAATATGCCGGGATCGTCGCAGTGCAGCGGCCTGATCCGGGCCGCGTGCGCAGCCAGCAGGTCGCGCGCGCCGCAATCCCCTTGCAGACCGCTGAGCGCAGCATAAAAATCCCGCGAAAAACCAACAGGATGGCCGCGTTTGCCGCGATGAAACGGCGCGGCAATAGGCGCTCCCTTCTCGATCAAATGTGCCACGCCGCGTGTGGTTTCGGCCTGGATAAACGGCATGTCCGCCAACGCGATCAGCCAGCCTTTGGCGTCGCGCATCGTGCTCACGCCGTAAGCGAGGCTCGCGCCCATGCCTTGTGCGGCGTTCTGGCAAGCCTCCACGCGCATTCCTTCGGCGCTCAATAACCGCGCCAGTTCCTCGTCCTCGGCACGCACCACGGCGACCCCCCGATCTACGCCCCGCAGCAGGCTGCGCGCCGCTGCCACGCCAATCGGTGTGCCATCGGGAAGGGGCTGCAGCAGCTTGTCGCCGCCGAAACGGCTGGCGGTGCCTGCGGCGAGCAATATGCCGACGATCACGTTGCCACTGCCGGCTCGCGGCCCGGCAACGCGGCGGGAGCAAGTTGCACGCCGTGGCGCACCGCAGTCATTTCGGCCAGTATCGACAGGGCGATTTCAGGCGCGCTGCGGCCCCCCAGCGGCAGCCCCACCGGGCCGTGCAAGCGGGCCAGTTGCTGCGGCGCGATGTCGAACAGCGCCAGGCGTTCGCGGCGCTTGGCATTGTTGGCGCGCGAGCCCAGCGCACCCACGTAGAAGGCATCCGAATTGAGCGCTTCCAGCAGGGCGAGGTCGTCCAGCCTGGGGTCGTGCGTCAGCGCAACCACGGCACTGCGTTCGTCGATTCGCGCGGCTTTCACCGCGTCGTCCGGCATGCCCGATGCCAACTCGGTGCCAGGCACGTCCCAGCCCGCCGCGAACCCCTCGCGCGGATCGCATACCACCACCCGGTAGTCCAGCGCCAGCGCCATTTGCGCCGTATAGCGCGAGATCTGTCCGGCGCCGACGATGATCAACTGCCAGCGCGAGCCATACACGGTGACGAGGCGGAGGCCGTCGAAACTGATTTCGTCGTTGCGTTCGGCGGGGAAGAGTTGAACGCGGCCGGTTTCGAGATCGAGCTGCCGCGCCATGAGCCTGTGCTGCCCCATGGCATCGAGCAGGGCGCGCAGGGTTGCGGCCTGCGGTGCCGGCTCCGCGATCAGTTGCAGCGAACCGCCGCAGGGCAGGGCGGGGCGTCCGCCCCGCTCGTAACCGGCGCCGTAGTTGAGGATTTGCGGCACGGCGCTTGCAGTGCTCAAGCGCATGCGCTCCACCAGGTCATCCTCGATGCAGCCGCCCGACACCGAGCCCGCCAGCCTTCCGTCCGCACGCACCGCCACCATGGACCCAGGCGGCCGCGGCGAAGAGCCCGAACTGGCCACCACCGTCGCCAGCATCACCCGATGGCCTTGTTCCAGCCACTCGGCCGCGCTGCGCAACACTTCCGCTTCCATGCTCAAGCCCTGCGCAGATAGGAGGGGCGCAGGGGCAGCCGGCGCAGGCGCTTGCCGGTGGCCTTGAACACCGCGTTGGCGACGGCGGGGGCGATCGGCGGCGTTCCCGGTTCGCCCACCCCGCCTGGGTTCTCCTGGCTGGGCACGATGGCGACCACGACCTCGGGCATTTCGTCGATGCGCAGCAGCGGGTAGTCGTGGAAATTGCCCTGCTCCACGCGCCCGTTCTTGATGGTGATCTCGCCCTTGAGCGCGGCGGTGAGGCCGAACACGATGGCGCTTTCCATCTGCGCCTTGACGATGTCCGGGTTGACCACCATGCCGCAGTCGACGGCGCACACCACGCGGTGCACCTTGATGTGCCCATCCTTCGACACGGATACCTCGGCCACCTGTGCCACGTAGCTGCCGAAACTCTCGGCCACCGCGATGCCGCGCGAGATGCCCTTGGGCGCTGGCTTGCCCCAGCCGGCGGTGGCCGCGGCGAGTTCCAGCACCCCCTTGTGGCGCGGCGAGTCGCGCAGCAACTCGCGGCGGAAGTGGTAGGGGTCCTTGCCGGCGGCAGCCGCCAGTTCATCCAGGAAGCATTCGGTGACGAAGGCGTTTTGCGAGCTGCCCACCGAGCGCCAGAAACCCACGGGGATGCCGGTGTCGTGCATGGCGTAGTCCACGTGCAGATTGGGGATGGCATAGGGCAGGTTGGCGGCGCCCTCGACCGAGGTGGGGTCGATGCCGCCCTTCACCATGCCGGGGAACACCCGCGCCATGATGGAAGGCCCGACGATGCGGTGCGTCCAGGCGGCCGGCATCCCATGCTGGTCCAGGCCGGCGCTGAAACGGTTGTAGGTGGCGGGCCGGTAAAAATCGTGCTGCATGTCGTTCTCGCGGCTCCACAGCAGTTGCACCGGCGCGCCGACGGCTTTGGAGAGCTCCACCGCCTCCGCCACGAAATCCTGCTCGAAGCGGCGGCCGAACCCGCCGCCGAGGAAAGTGGTATGCACCTTGATCGCATCCGGCGGCAACCCGGTAATTTTTGCCGCGGTCCGTTGCGCGTTGGTTTGCCCCTGGGTCGGCACCCAGAGGTCGCAGCCATCGCCGCGCACGTGCGCGGTGCAGTTCATCGGCTCCATGGTGGCGTGGGCGAGGAAAGGCACCTCGTACACCGCCTCGATTTTTTTGGTGGCACCCTGCAGGGCTTTGGCCGCGTCGCCGCGGTTCTTTGCCGTCACACCCGGCTTTTGCGCCAGTTCCGCAAACGTCTTGCCGATGGCCGCAGTGTCGAGCCCGGCGTTGGGGCCTTCGTCCCACTGGACGGACAAGGCCGCCACCCCTTGCTGCGCCGCCCAGGAGCCATCGGCCACCACGGCAACGCCGGAGCCGATTTGCAGCACCTGCCGCACGCCTTTGACGCCAAGGGCGCGGGTGCCGTCGAAGCTGCGCACCTTGCCCCCGAATACCGGGCAGCGCACCGCCATGGCGGTGAGCATGGAGGGGATTTTCACATCGGTGCCGAACACCGCGGCGCCGTTGACCTTGTCCGCACAATCCAGGCGGGGCAGGCTCTTGCCGATGATCTTGAAGTCCTTGGGGTCCTTGAGAAACGCCTCCGCCGGCACCGGCAGCGCCGCCGCCTTGTCCGCCAGTGCGCCATAGCTCAAGCGCCTGCCGCTGGCCGGGTGCAGCACGGCACCCTGCTCGGCGCGGCAGGCCTCCTCCTTCACCCCCCAGGTCTGCGCGGCGGCACTGACCAGCAGCTCGCGGGCGGTCGCCCCGGCCTTGCGCAAGCGCTCCCAGGACGAACGCACGCTGGTGCTGCCGCCGGTGCCCTGCATGCCCAGAAGCGGATTGGTATAAGCCTTGTCTGCCGGCGCCGTCTCGACGCGCACGCGCGCCCAGTCGACTTCCAGTTCTTCCGCCACCAGCATGGGCAGGGCCGTCATCACGCCTTGTCCCATCTCCGACTTGTCCAGCATGATCGTCACGGTGTCGTCGCTGCCGACCCTGATCCAGGCGTTCGGCGCGAACGCGGCGGGGGCATCGGCCGCCTGCGCAAGACGCTGTGCGCCGGGAAGATAGAAGCCAATGAGCAGCCCGCCGCCCACGGCGGCACCGGCTTTGAGGATGTTGCGTCTGCCCTGGTCGATTGCATTCTGCATGTCACACCTCCGCCAGCTTGGTTCGCGCGGCGCGGTGGATCGCGCGGCGTATGCGCTGATAAGTGCCGCAACGGCACAGTACGCCCGACATCGCCGCGTCGATCTCGGCATTGGTAGGAAACGGCGTCTTCGCCAGCAACGCCGCTGCCGCCATCAACTGCCCCGACTGGCAATAACCGCACTGCGGCACTTGCTCGGCGATCCACGCCTCCTGCAAGCGGCGGCCCACGGGCGACGCCAGCCCCTCGATGGTCGTCACCTGCTTGCCCGCGGCGGCCGAAACGGGCGTCACGCAGGCGCGCACCGGCACGCCGTCGAGGTGGACCGTGCATGCGCCGCACTGGGAAATGCCGCATCCATACTTCGTCCCAGTCAGCGCCAGGCTGTCGCGCAGCACCCACAAAAGCGGCGTGTCCGGACTCGCGTCCACCTCGCGCTTTTCGCCGTTTACCGTCAGTGAAATCATGGAACCCCCTCCGCCGATGGAATCTGTGGAAATCGCCTGTGCCGACGATTGAACAACGGTCATTATAGACAAAGAGGGGGCGGGGAAAGGACGCCAAGAACAAGCAAGCGTCCTGGTGGTCCAATTCACGAAAGCCGGTTTGTTAGAGCCAGGTGCCTCTGCCCGCCGGCGCAAAGGTTTGCATGCCGCCGCCGAAGAGCGCCATGTCGAGGAAGAAGCTGGCTATCGATATGACGATGGCCGCGAAGAATGCGGTCCAGAAACCCGAAACCTGGAACCCTTTGACGAGGGCGGCGACGAGCAGGATCATCAGCGCGTTGATGACCAGCAAAAAGAACCCGAAGGTGACGATGCTGAGCGGCAGAGTGACTAGAATTAAAAGCGGACGCACAACGGCGTTGGCGAAGCCAAGCAGGAGCGCCGAGACGAACAGCGACTGCTTGTCGCGGAACGACACGCCCCGAAAAATGTGGCTTACGACCCAAAGCGAAAGGGTCATGATGCCCCAGTGCAAAAGGAATTGGTTGAGATTGTGCAACATGGCTAGGAGTCTGTCGGACTTATCCTGGAGTGCGACGGGGGTGATTCTGGTGCAGGGCAAGGCGCGGCGACGCGCCGTTTGGTCATTCCAAACAAGCTAGCCGCAACGCGGCCCTGCACCAGAATCACCCCCGTCCCGAAGGGTTGTGACCAAAAGCGGCGTCTGCCGCGTTGCGAAGCTTGCGAATGGAACAACCATTCGCCGCGCTTCGCGCCTTGCATCCATCCGCTTTTGGTCACAACGCACTCCAGGATAAGTCCGACAGACTCCTAGAGTCTATACGCTGCGCGGTCCCGCGCCAAGGTGGAGGATGCAATGCAATCCGGAAATCATATGCCCATGCGCAGTACCTTGTTCGTATTGTTCGGCGGCGCAGGCGATCTCGCCACGCGGCAAATCGTCCCGGCGCTGTTCAATCTCTACCTGGACGGCCAATTGCCGCAGCGTTTTTGCCTGCTCGCGGTTGGCCACCGTGCGTCCGACCCGGCGACACTCTCCGAACACTTTCGCCAGGGCGTGGTCAGGTACTCCCGGCGCGGTCCTCCGGATGCGCAAAAATGGCAGCAATTTTCAGCCATGTTGCAGTACCTGCAAGTGGACCTGGAAAAGGGGGACAGTTGCAGCAGCCTGGCTCGGGTGCTGAGCGAACAGGAGAAACAGTGGCACGAAAAGGCGGAGCAGATTTTTTATCTGGCGACGCCGCCCGCGCTGTTCGAGCCCATCACCCAGGGACTGGATTGCGCCGGCCTGTCGAAGAACCGCGAGAGGGCGCGCATCGTGGTGGAAAAGCCCCTCGGCCATGACCTCGAATCCTCACGCGCCATCAACCGGGCGCTAGCGAAGACTTTCGAAGAGCGGCAGATCTTCCGCATCGACCACTTTCTCGGCAAGGAGACGGTGCAGAACATCCTTGCGCTGCGCTTCGCCAACCCCATGTTCGAGCCCATCTGGAACCGGCGCTACATCGACCACGTGGCGGTCACGGTTGCCGAAACGCTGGGCGTGGAGCATAGAGGCGGCTATTACGAAAAAGCCGGGGCGCTGCGCGACATGGTGCAGAACCATCTGCTGCAGTTGCTGTGCCTGGTCGCCATGGAACCGCCGGTGGCCTACGACGCGGACGACATTCGCGGCAAGAAGATGGACGTGCTGCGTGCCATCCGCCCCATCCCCGAGGACGCGGTGGGTGACTTTGCCGCAAGGGGGCAGTACAGTGCCGGCTGGATCGGCGGCGAACGCGTGCCGGCCTACCGCGAGGAGCCTTCCGTGGTTGCCGCTTCCAATGCCGAAACCTACGCTGCGCTAAAGCTCCACGTGGACAACTGGCGCTGGCAGGGCGTGCCGTTCTACCTGCGCACCGGGAAACGCATGGCGGCCTCCGTGTCGGAAATCTCGATACGCTTCCAGGAAGTTCCGCACCATGCGTTCCCCGCCTCCGTTGGACTGAACGCGCAGCCGGCAAGGCTGGTGATCCAGATCCAGCCGGAGCAGGGCATCGTGCTCAAGTTCATGGCCAAGGAGCCGGGATCGCCCTTGCGGCTGCGCCCGGTGGACATGCGCTTCAGCTATCGCGAGGCGTTCCGGGTCGGCACGCCGGAGGCCTACGAGACACTGTTGCGCGACGTGATGGTGGGCGATGCCACGCTGTTCATGCGCGCCGACCAGGTGGAGGCGGCGTGGCAAATCCTGATGCCGGTGCTGGAGGCGTGGCAGGACAACCCGGCCCCGGACTTCCCCAACTATGCCGCCGGGAGTTGGGGGCCGGAATCGGCCGAGGTTCTGGTGGCGCGCGACGGCAAGAGCTGGCTGACGCCGACCTACAGCAGGGGCGAGGAAGCCTGAAGACTGGTATCTTGTACGCGTGAACAATTGACGAAATCCAACATGAAACTGAACCCGCAAGACCTGGAAAAAATATCCGCCCTCACGCTGGAGTACTACAACCAGCATGCCGAGGATTTCTTCGCCGGCACGCGCGACCACGACGTCAGCCAGAACATCGCGGCGTTGCTGCACCATATCCACGCCGAGCCGCCTTTCACCATACTCGATTGCGGCTGCGGTCCGGGGCGCGACCTCAAGGTGTTCGCCGCAATGGGCCACGTCGCCGTGGGGCTGGAGGGCAGCGCGCGTTTCGCGGCGATGGCGCGCGATTACAGCGGCTGCGAAGTGTGGCAGCAGGACTTCCTTAACCTCGATCTTCCGGCCGCGCATTTCGACGGCGTGTTCGCCAATGCCGCGCTGTTTCATGTGCCCGGCCAGGCGTTGCCGCATACGTTGCGGGCGTTGCACGCCACGCTGAAACCCGGCGGCGTGCTGTTCAGCTCCAACCCGCATGGACAGAACGAAGAAGGCTGGAAGCGCGGGCGCTATGGCGCGTATCATGATCTGGAAAGCTGGCGCCGTCTCATGTCGGACGCAGGCTTCGTCGAATTGACCCACTATTACCGCCCCGACAACCTGCCGCGCGAACAGCAGCCGTGGCTGGCAAGCGTTTGGCGGCGTAACTGAATGGAATTGAGAAAGAACGATAAACCTATGAAAAGTAGTTGGACGCTGATAAACGCAGATGAACGCGGATAATTCAAAGCAGTACAAAACATTTTTCACTCAACTTTTGGGTGAAAATGTGAATGTCAATAACACTATGTGTTATCGGCGTTTATCGGCTTTCATCTGCGTCCAATAGCCGTTTTTAGGATAAATGCAGGACATGCACGAAATAAAACCCGGCCAGTCGATCGAGCTGTTGAAAGAGTTGCACATCCTCACGCGCGACGGGAAGATGAACCAGGACAGCAGGCGCAAGCTGAAGCAGGTTTACCATCTCTACCAATTCATCGAGCCGCTGCTGCAGGAAGTCCAGCAGGACCGCCCCACGATTCATCTGGTCGACCATGGGGCCGGCAAGTCTTATCTGGGCTTCATTCTCTACGACCTGTTTTTCAAAGCGCTCGGCAACGACTCGCGTATTTACGGCATCGAGACGCGCGACGAACTGGTCAGGAAATCCCAGGACCTGGCGCAAAGGCTGAATTTCCCGAACATGTCGTTCCTCAATCTATCGGTGGCCGAGTCCATTGATTCCGACCGCTTGCCGGCACAGATCGACGTGGTCACCGCGCTGCATGCCTGTAACACAGCCACCGACGACGCCATTCACTTTGCCTTGAAAAAGCAGGCCAAATTCATCGTGCTGGTGCCATGCTGCCAGGCCGAAGTGGCCGCCGTGCTCAAGAAAAACAAGGGCCACGCGCTCGCCCAAAACGCACTGACCGAACTGTGGCGCCACCCTTTGCACACGCGGGAATTCGGCAGCCTGGCCACCAACGTGTTGCGCTGCCTCCAGCTCGAAGCGCACGGCTACCAGGTCAGCGTGACCGAGTTGGTGGGCTGGGAGCATTCGATGAAAAACGAGCTCATCGTCGCCAGCTATAAAAACCTGCCGCGCAAACGCCCGGCCGAGCGCTTGAACGAAGTGCTGCAAATGCTCGGGCTGGAAGAAATGCAATCGCGCTTTTTCACTCAGATGTAACGGCGTCGAATGAGCATGGGCAGGGTGGATATCCTCGCCCGACCTTGTACAATGACGCCGATACTTAAACCACAGAAGCGCCGCCATGATCAAAAAAACAACAGCAATTTCCGTTCTCCTGGTTCTCCTCGCCCTCTCCGCATGCAGCAGCACGCGCGCCCCGAGCCAGGCATGGATACCGGCCTGGAAGCAGGCATCGTCCTTGACCTCGCCGCGCACCGGCGCAGCGGTGGTGGCGGTGAACGACGCGATCTACGCGATCGGCGGCGCCGACAACGGTAATTTCCTGAAGACCACCGAGTACGCGAGGGTGCAGAAGGACGGTGCGCTCGGTCCGTGGCAGGCAGGCCCCGTGCTCAACGAAGAACGCGGCTTTACCGAGGCCGTGGTGCACAACGGCTTCATTTACGTGGTGGGGGGAGGCAACGGGCCGGCCGGCCATCACCTCCTGCGTTCCGTCGAGCGCGCGCGCATTTTGCCTGACGGCACGCTGGGGCCGTGGCAAAAGGACAGCGAGATGCAGGCGACGCGGCGCTGCACCAAGCTCGTTGCCACGGACAAGAAAATCTACTCGTTCGGCGGCTTCGGCGGGGTGCTGCTGGATTCGGTGGAGAGCGCCGAGTTCCGTCCCGACGGCAGTCTTGGCGAATGGAAAGTTGAGCCCGAGGCCATGACCATGCAACGTTACGTCAACGGCGTCAAGAAAATGGGCAATGCCGCCTATGTCATCGGCGGGCACGACTCCACCGGGGGCGCCGGCATCACCGCTGTGGAATGGTCGCAACTCGACAGCGCCGGCGTGCTGCAGAAATGGAAGGCCACCAGCCCCCTGAAAAGCGGCCGCTACGCCCTGGGTACCGCCGCATACGGCGATTACCTCTATGCGGCGGGTGGGCAGACCGGCGCGGATTATCTCGGCACCATCGAGAAAACCAAAGTGCGCGCCAACGGCGAGCTCGAAGCCTGGCAAAGCACTTCGCCACTACCTCAGCCGCGTGCGGCCTTTGGCATGATCGTTTACAAGGACAAGGTTTACGTTATCGGCGGCTCCAACCGCAGCGGTACCCTCTACACCGTCGCATACGCGACGCTGAACGATGCCGGGGAGATCGGCTTCTTGGGAACCGCCGAGCAAGCCGACGCCTACAATGCGTTGGCCGAAGCCGCCAAGGCCAGAAGCGCGGAGCGCGTTGTCGAGAGCGAGGGCATCGTCAAAGAAGTGATGCAAACGGGTACGTATACCTACCTGAATGTGCTCAAGAGCGACGGCAGCACCGAGTGGGTGGCCGGGCCAAAACTGGAACTCGCGGTCGACAGCCGGGTGCGCTACAGCGGAGGCACCGCAATGTCGAATTTCCACAGCAAGGAACTAAAGCGCAGCTTCCCCGCAGTGCTATTCGTAGGGCAGGTGCAGAAGGTCGAATAGGCGGTACACGGCGGCCGCTGCAGCGGCCGGGCGCCGGTTGAACCCGGATTGTTCAATGGGCGGTGCGCGTCAACAAAATCAATGGATTGTAGGTCGGGTTTTAACCCGACATGTCGGGCTAAAGCCCGACCTACGCCTACAAGGATATCCCCGCTGCACTCATCCCAGATTGCTCGTGTATGTAGGAGCGCCGCCCCGGCGCGAATGCGGCCGCAAATCGCGGCCAACCCCCATCCCAACCTTCCCCCGCAAGCGGGGGAAGGGGCGATCGTCTCCCCTCCCGCTTGCGGGAGGGGATTGAGGGGAGGGCCGGGCGCCGCTCCTGCAACGGTGTTTTGCTCTAATGGATGTTCCGGGATCATGTGAGCTGCGCAACCGACTCAACCTATTGTCACGAATGGGGAAAGTGCCTACCATAGTGGCGAAAGGCCGAGGCGCCCATATCTCCCTTCGGTGCGTACGAGCCCAAGAGTACACGGGGTCCAGATATGCAATACGAACAGCAAACTCCGGAAACTTCCACCGACATGTACCGCGTGTTTTTCGACCGCGCGGGCGATCCCATCTTCGTGCTGGACATGGACGGCAACTACCTCGAAGTCAACCGCGCGGCGTGCGAGCATGTGGGGTACGACAGGGATGAACTGTTGCGCCTGGGGCCGCGGCAGATATTCGAACCCGAGTCGGTAGAAAGAATCGCCCACTGCCTGGAGCAGGTCGCAATGGATGGCAGTACGACCTTCGAGACGGTCCACCTGCACCGCGACGGGACGCGCATCCCGGTGGAGATGCATGTTCGGCTCGTCGAGCACGACGGGCAGCAGCTTCTCGTGAACATCTGCAGAAACATCGCCAGCCGCAAGCAAAACGAAATCGAGTATCGCAAGATCATCCAGGCCACCGGAGAGGGCTACTGGATGGTCGGCGTGCGCGATGCCCGCATCATCGACGTTAACGATACGTTTTGCGCAATGGTCGGATACACGCGGGAAGAGCTCCTGTCGATGACCATCTCCGACCTGGAGGCGGTGGAGTCGCCCGAGGACACGGCAGGACATATCCGCAAGGTAATGGAAACCGGCCACGATCTTTTCGAGACCCGGCACCGGCACAAGGACGGCCACCTGGTCGAACTGGAGATCAGCGTAAGCTACTCGGACATCCGCGGCGGGGTCATCTTCGTGTTTACGCGGGACATCAGCGAGCGCAAGCGCCAGGAGGCGGAACTGAGGCTGGCGGCCCTGGTGGTCGATGCTTCCACCGCCACGGTCATGGTGACCGACGCCGACAATTTCATCGTCAGCGTGAACCCGGCGTTTACGCAAATCACCGGCTACGCACCGGCCGAAGTCATCGGCCGCAGTCCCCAAATGTTGAGTTCCGGCAGGCAGAGCCGCGAGTTTTACCGCAACATGTGGCGCACGTTAGTGGAAACCGGGCACTGGGAAGGGGAATGGTGGAACCGGCGCAAGGACGGCGAGGAATATGCCGAGCAGGTCAACATGAATCTGCTGCGCAACAAGGACGGCAGCGTCTTTCGCCACGTCAAGATTGCCACCGACATCACCGACAAGAAACGCCTGGACGACCAAATCTGGCGGCAGGCGAACTACGACGCCGTGACCGGCTTGCCCAATCGCCGGCTGCTGCTGGACCGATTGGTGCACGAGATGAAGAAATGCGACCGCACCGGCGAGTCGCTCGCCGTGTTCTACATCGACCTGGACCACTTCAAGGAGGTGAACGACGAATTCGGGCACGCGGCCGGCGACCATCTGCTGGTCGAAGCGGCACGCCGCATCGGCAGTTGCATCCGCAGCAGCGACACGGTGGCCCGCCTGGGCGGGGATGAATTCACCGTACTCCTGGCCGACCTCGCCGGAACTTCGCGGGTCGACACCGTGGCGCAGCAGATCATCCAGATTCTCGCCCAGCCGTTTCGGCTCGACCAGGCACAACCGTGCATATCGGCCAGCGTCGGCATTGCCATCTATCCGGACGATGCGCTGGACGTGGACGAACTGATGCGAAAAGCCGACGTCGCCATGTATGCGGCAAAGAGCGGCGGCAGGAACCGGTTCAGCTATGTTTAGTGTAGTGCTTCCGAAATAACGGTACATAAAAAAGCCCAGATCGCCGCCAGACTGCGTTGCTCGTCGTTGCCATAGTCTAGCTATGGCGCCTCCTCGTGCCTTGCCTGACGCCAATCTGGACTTTTTTATAAATTTTACTTTTTGCCGTGAAGGCCATAGCAAAAGTACCGTTATTTCGGAAGCACCACACTAGGAGCCTGAGTGCTCTCGCGGTAGGGGAAGCGACTCCTTCCGTTTTTCCGGCGGCGCCGAGAAAAGGGCCGGTCGCTGCCGGCCCTTGCCAGGTGGATGCGGGCGTTATGCCGAAACGGACAGCGTTCCCGTCGACGCGGTCTCGTTCGAATCCTGCCCAAAGCCGCCATAAGCGTGCATCAATTGCATGATCTTCATCAGTACGCTGGCCTCGCTGTTGGTGGCGCTGCCGGATTCGGTCGAGGCCGAAGCCGATGAGCTCGCCTGGCTGGCCTGATCGTAGGACATGGCTTCCTGCATGCTGACCTTGCCGTCGCCATCCGTGTCCGCCTTGTCGAAGTTGTTCACGATGTCCGAGATCAGGCTGGAGCGCTTGCTGTCGGACGTGCCGATTTCATCGAGCTGGCTCTGGAGTTCCTCCTTGGTAAAGCTTGCGCTATCGGAACCTTGTGGTGGGGGCGGAGGAGGGGGCGGCATGCCGCCCATGCCCTGCATGCCTCCCATCCCGCTCGTGCGCATGCTGTTGAACTGGCCGTCCAATTGCTCCGCAAGCTTTTTCAGGCTGTCCGACATCTCCTGTTTGGTAACCTTGCCATCGTCATTGCCGTCAAGTTGCTTGAAGACCTCATCGACGCCTGTTGAATTACCAGAGTTGCTGGAACCGGAAATCTGGTCGAAAGCGGACTGAAGATCGCTCTTCTCGATGTATCCCTGGTTCTTGCTGTCCAGTTTCGAGAACAACCTGTTTGCCATTTGTGACGGGTCGGGCCGTTGCATCGAAGCAAGCGCCGAACTGCTACCGATACTATTCATCATGATTGACTCCTTGTAGTTGCGTTGGTTGAAACAGGCTGGCGATCCACAAAACAGCAGGTCCACTCCACCCTCCGGCTTGTCGGACAGGCCAGCAGAGGCTGGGATATCCGACAGTCGGTATGGCTGCATATGCAATATATCGGCCATGTCAGCCCGGGCTTGGCGGTGGTTTGTGTTAAACGAGGTAAAGTTTTGTTAAGGATTTTTTCCGGCTGGCGGATTTCCCCTGGCGGGAGTTGCCGGCAAGGTCGCCTAACCCCGATCGATACGCGCGCTTTGACGGTAATCGGCAATTATTGCCGCTGCTGGGAAATGCTTTTGCCGTCAGGTTTGTGGCGAATGTTTTCCTGAAGTTGCGCACCGGAATTCTTGGCCAACGGCAGGTTTTGCCGCAGGATATTCGAGCACGTCCGCTTCATCTCCGGAGCACTTCATGCCCGGCCTGTAAATTTGTGTAAATATGGTCTGCGGTACTGTCCCATGTTGCGGGGCTTCGCTATCATCATCCCGTTCTGTTTTACAGGTGGCGCACATACGGCAATGGCCAAGATTCTGCTGGTGGACGACGATGTCGAGCTGGTCGAGATGCTCAAGGAATACCTGGAACAGGAGGGCTTCGACGCGATGGCGGTCCATGACGGCGAGGCCGGCGTTGCCGAAGCCTTGTCCGGCCAGTACGCGATCGCCGTGCTCGATGTGACGATGCCGCGCCTGAACGGCGTGGAAGCCTTGCGGCGCATCCGTATGAAAAGCAGCATGCCGGTGATCATGCTCACCGCCAGGGGCGACGACACGGATCGCATCGTCGGTCTCGAACTGGGTGCCGACGACTACGTACCCAAGCCCTGCACGCCACGTGAACTGACGGCCCGCATCCGCGCCATCCTGCGCCGTACTCAAATTGCCCGGCCCGACCATGAACCTGCAACGTTGGTTGTCGGCGCATTGGTCATGTGGCCCGGCCAGCGTCGCGCGGAGTGGGCGGGGAAGCCGCTGGATCTGACCAGCACGGAGTTCAACCTGCTCGAGGTGCTGGCCCGCGAGGCGGGCCGGCCGGTCGGCAAGAGCACCCTGTCCGAACAGGGCCTCGGCCGCCCGCTTGTCCGTTTCGACCGGAGTATCGACGTGCATCTGAGCAGCATCCGCCACAAGCTCGGCACGCTGGCGGACGGCCGATCCTGTATCCAGACCGTGTACCGTCTGGGTTACCAACTCATCAAGGACTGATGGCATGGGGCGGCTATTCTGGAAGTTTTTCTTTTTTGTCTGGCTGGCGCAGTTGACGACCATGCTGGCGGTCAGCGCCACGTTCTGGCTGGAACGCGCGCAGGACGAAAGGATGGACAACATAGACCGGAGCCCGCCCGCCAGCTTGCTGGTGGATTCTGCCGCCGTCGCACTGCAATATGGCGGCACCGACGCTTTGCGCAGCGTGCTGGAGAACCGGATGCGGGCGCCGGTTCATGCGGTTGACGAGCAAGGTCGGGAACTGCTGGGACGAAACGTTGCGCCGGCCATGCTGGAGCGGGTGCGGCGGCTGCTCGCTACCGACCCCGCCGCGCCCGCGGCGCGTAAGGTGCAAAGCCCGGATGGGCGTGTCTATGTCCTGTTCATGCCCTTACCCGAACATTGGCCCGAGGGCGGCCCTCCTCCCGGCGGCAAGCCCCCGCCACCGGCTCCGCCCCTGCTCCCGGTCGTACCCCTCGCCGCGACGCTGCTGGCCAGCCTGGTTTTCGCGGCGCTGCTTGCCTGGTATTTCTCCAAACCGATCCGCCATCTGCGCTCGGCCTTCGAGGCCATGGAAAGCGGCAATCTGGAGGTGCGTCTTGGGCCGGTCATGGGCAAACGCCGCGATGAACTGGCTGACCTTGGCCGCAACTTCGACCGCATGGCCAGCCACCTGAATGCCTTGATCGACGGCCAGCGGCGGCTGCTGCACGACGTGTCGCATGAATTGCGCTCCCCTCTGGCCAGACTGCAGGCGGCGATCGGTCTGGCACGGCAGCAGCCGGAGAAGCTGGATTCTTCCCTGGCACGTATCGAACGCGAAAGCGAGCGCATGGACCGGCTGGTGGGGGAACTGCTGGCGCTTTCCCGGCTGGAAGCCGGCGTGATGGGCGTGCCGGAAGAAGAGATCAATGTGAACGAACTGGCATCCGCGGTCGTGGCCGACGCCCGCTTCGAGGCCGAGACGCGCGGACGCGCGGTGGACCTTTCCAGTGGTGGGGAGGTGCACGTCAGGGGTCGCGCCGAATTGTTGCATCGCGCGCTGGAAAATGTGGTGCGCAATGCGCTGCGGCATACACCCGAAGGCGGCAGGGTCGCCGTGAAAGTTCGTCCGGATGCCGACGGGAACGAGCTGCGGATTACCGTCCTGGATCAGGGCCCCGGTGTTCCCGAGAAAGAGCTGGATACGATCTTCGAGCCGTTTTTTCGTGGGGAAGGATCGCAATACACCGATGGGCACGGCTTGGGACTGGCCATTGCGCGGCGCGTCATGGAGGCTCATGGCGGAGCAATACGCGCGTCGAATCGGGCAGAAGGCGGGTTGTGCGTCGAAATCGTCTTGCCTGTCAAAGGCACCATCGCCCGGTCACGATGACCTCAATGGGGACCGAAGAACCGTACGATGGTTGGACCGCGGCTATTCCACCAGCCATGATCTATCGGGCAAGCAAGGGTGGGCAAAGCGTAGCGTACCCATCGATTTGCCGCCAGACAGCGTGGGCAGCTAAAACTTGCCCACCCGAACCGATGCGCTTTCTCAGCTCCGGGCTAGGCGCAAGCCTTTCGCGGCGTTGCGCAACAGGCTGAGGCATTCGATGTTCGCCGCCATGTCGAGCGCGGTGTAGTCGTCCAGGCTTTGTAGCCCGGCGTCGGCGCCGGCTTCCAGCAGCTTGGCGACGACCGGCGTCTTGCCGGCGGAGGCGGCGTACATCAGGCAAGTCGCACCGTTGTCGTTCTGGTTGTCGAGAGCGATGCCCTTGCCGATCAGCAGGTCCATCATCTCCAGACTGCCGTGGAAGCAGGCGAGCCACAGGGCGTTGTTGCCGTCGCCGTTGCGCGCGTCGAGGTCGGCGCCGGCGGCGATGAGTTGCGCGGCGATGGCCCGTTCGCCCAGGCGTGCGGCTTGCATTAGCGGCGTGGTGCGGTTGGCTATGGTGGCGTTGAGGCCGTGGTGCGGGAATCCCTGCCCGGCCAGCCAGTCGTTCAAGTCCTCTGCCAAGCGCCCGCCGCGCGCCGCCAGTTGCCACCCTTCATACCCCCCGTCCAGGCTGTAGACCTCCTTGAATCCGAAATCGGCGAACATCTGCGCGTAGGTCTGGCTGGCGTTGCCGTGGTAGCAGTAGATGAGCACGGGCTTGTCCTTGGCCACGCTGAAAACCATGCGCTCCACCTCGGGCATGCCGGCATGCTGGGCGGCGCCGATGCGGCCCTGGTCGAACGAGTTGCGGTCGCGCACGTCGATGACGTGGATGTCCGGGTGCGCCAGCAGGTCTTGTGCCTGGAAGGGCTGGATGCGGCGGAAGGCGGCTTTGTTCATCATGACGATTCCCGTGTGCTGGGGTAGGCGGGCAGGGTGGCGATGCGGTCGTCGATCAGGGGGAGCCCGACGGTGAAGTGGTAGATGGTCTGGAAGCGCGTATCGGCCACACCCAGCACTTCATGGAACGCGTCGTCGAAAAAGCAGCCGATGCCGGTGCCGCGAAAGCCCGCCGCTTCGGCTTCGAGGTAAAGCACGTGGCCGAGCAGGCCGGCTTCCCAGTGGAGTTGGCGATAGCGCCAAGGTGCTGGTTCCACCACCTCGCTAAACTCCGCCAGCATGCCCAGCGAAAAGCAGCCGTCGCCGGCGATAGCCTGGCGGCAACTGATGGTCTTTGCCGCTTTGGCGCAGGAGGTGGACACCAGTTGGAACAGCGGCAGGTGGGCGGGCGCGCCTTCCGGCTTGGTCCACACGAATTCATCGCGCAGTGCTGCGCGCAGCCGATCCTGCGCCGCGGGGTCGCGCACCAGGATGTAGATGCCCGGCTCCACTCCTTCGACGCGGTGCACGAACAACACCGGATGCACGCGCGGCTCGAATTCCCACGCGTCCCAGGGCGCAAGCTCCCGCGGCAGCAGGCAGTCCAGCATGCGGTAGAAGTGCGCCGCGGGCATCACCGCAGCGGCGTCGAAGGCCTGGGCGCTGCGCCGTTGCAGGATGACGTCGGCGGCACGCGCGTCCCCCTGCGGGGCGAGTGCCGGGAAGTCCGGGCGCTGCCACGCGGCGGGCGGCGTGTCGGGCTTGTGCGTGGCGGCCGCCACCTCGGCGATCACCGGCCAGCGGTACATGGGATGGCGGTCGAGCAGGTTGGCCCTGCCGCTCCAATCGCCCAGCGGCTGCGGCATTGCGGCAGGGCGAGGCGTCAGCGCTACGAGGAAATCCGCCTCCTCGGCTTCCGCTGCGGCGAAGTCCTGCGGCCGGTCCAGGCCGAGCAGTTGCGCGACCTGCGCGGAACTTGGTGTATCCAGCAGTGTGGTGTCCCAACCCAGTGCGGCGGCGGCATAGCGCAGGGCGCCCAAGGCGTGGCCCAGGTCGAGTTGGCAGTAGCGGAAGGCGCGTTCCCCGTATTTCCAGGCTTCGCGCCAGTGGATGGAGGAAAGGCCGACGAGCAGGGTCCCGCCTTCCGCGGTCACGCCGCAGCGCCGCTCCAGCGCATGGTCGCGGCTGACGTAGTGGTAGACGCCGGCGTCCAGCCCGGCAACGCCGGAGCAGACCACGTAAGCCTCGGTGGGGTGAAGGTTGCCGCTGGACGGGTTGCAGCGCAGCGCCCAGCGGTCCGGCGGGTACTCCTTCCAGGCGGAGATGGCGAAGGAGAGTTCCAGCAGCATGCCGACGGAGTGCAGCGACAGCGGTTGGGGGGCTACGGCGTGCGGCTGATGGAGCGCGGAAAATGGCGTCTCCAGTTGCCGCGCGCCCAGAGGCAGCACGATCCTGGGCGCACCGGCGAACTCGCGGAAAGGGTTGGGCTGCGCGTCCCAGTCTATGGTGTCCGGGCCGGCGGCGTAGCGGTCGAGGCGGTGTTTGGTGCGTTCGTGGTAGGCGAGCATTTGTGCGGTTCAGGTTGGTTCAAGGTTCACGAAACGTAGCGTGCGCTGTGCGCACGATCCACCTCTTGAACGTGCGCACAGCGCACGCTACATTGTTTTCGACAGAGGTGCGTCGGGTCCGCTACGCTTGACCCGACCTACATGCTTTCGGCGAGGTCGCGTATCACGGAGCCGCCTACGCCGTCATTCGGGTCCAGTTCGAACAGCTTGGCCAGGATCATCAGCGCGCTGCCGGTTTGCCCGCTGCGCAGGCGGATGAAGGCCAGCGCCTTGAGCGTGAAGAGGTAGAAGTGCTGCGGGCCTTCCACGTTGGACCAGGCGGCCGAGTCCCGCGTGAGGCGGGTCCAGTCGGAGTCGAAGCCGCCTTGAGCAGCGGCGACTTCCAGCGCGCGGCGTGCCACCCGTTCCGCATCCGCCAGGCGGCGTTTGTAGAAGTAGAACTTGTACAGCGAGAAATAGGCGGCCAGGCATTTCGGCGCGGCGGCGATGGCTTCGAGCAGGGATTCTTCCGCCGCCGCCATGTCGTGATAGGCCAGCGCCGCGCGCTCCACGTGCACCGCGGCTTCAGGCGTCAGCGTGAAGCCGCAGGACGCGCCGCCGAAAGCATCTCCCATGGGCTACCAGACCTCCGACGGGAGCTGCAAGCGCGCCACCGGCGTGCCGCCCAGCAAGTGTTCCTCGACAATCGCTTTCACGTCGTCCTTGCTCACTCTCCCGTACATCACTCCCTCAGGATAGACCAGCACGTGCGGTCCGTTGCAGGGGCCGAGGCAGCCGGTGGTGGTGAAGGCGATCTTGCTGTTGAGGTTGCGCTGCTGCGCCTCGAAGGCGAATTCCTCGAACACTTCGCCGCAGCCGCTTTGCATGCAGGAGCCGCGCGGGTGGCCGGGGCCGCGGTTTTGGACGCAGATGAAGACGTGTTTTTCGGGTTTCGGCATGGTGGTTTCCTTGTGATGAATGGGGTCAGTGGCGTAGGCTGGGTTGAGCGCAGCGATACCCAGCATCATCCGGGGAGCTGGTTATCGCTGCGCTCAACCCAGCCTACGCATCCTGTCTAAATCTTCTTTTCAAATCCGCCTTTTCAGCGTCATTTTGCAGCTCATCCGAACTTGAACAATATCCCGTATCCCCCGCGCGGATATTCCCACTCCACGTTGCGGAAGTCGGTGCAGATGATGCGGCAGGTGCCGCATTCCAGGCAGCCGTCGGTGATGAGCACCACGCGCCCGTTGCCTTCCTGGGTGTAGCAGCCGGCCGGGCAGCACACGGTGCATTCCTGGGTTTTGCATTCGCCCTGGCAGATGTCCGGGTTGGCGATGTTGATGTGGGGGCGTCCCACGTCCACGCGGTAGCGGTTCTGGAACAGTTTTTCCTCGACTTTGATCATTCGAAAGCCCTCCACATTTTGAACGCATCGCCGAGCAGGCCGAACAGCGAGCGTTTGCCCACGAAGCTCTTGCGGATTTCGCGTTCCTTGGTTTTTTTGTCGACGCCATCCACGGTCAGCATGGTGTGTGCCGCCTGGTTGGCGAGTTCTGGATAGGACGTGAAGAACTGCGGGTTGGCATGGAACACGCTGGGCATGCGCCGGTATTTCTTCAGGTCCTTCATGACGAAAGTATCGTCCAGCCGGTCGCGGTAGAGCGCCAGGCTTTTCGCCGTCAGTTCGGCACCCATGGCCTTCAGCTCGATCACCGTTTCCGCGGCGATGCGGCCTGTGGTCATGGCCAGGTTCGAGCCCTCGCGGTGCACGGCGTTGACGAACATGCCCGAGTCGCCCACGATCATCCAGCCGTCGCCGCTGATTTGCGGAATGGCGTTGTAGCCGCCTTCCGGGATCAGGTGGGCGGTGTATTCCTTCATCTCGCCGCCGGCCAGCAGGGGCTTGATGGAAGGGTGCTCCTTCATCTGTTCCAGCAGGGCATAGGGCGAGACCTTTTGCTGCTTGAAGTCGGACAGCATGCAGCCGACGCCGATGGTGAGGGATTCCTTGTTGGTGTAGAGGAAACCCGTGCCCATCATGCCTTGCGTGATCTTGCCCACCATCTCGATCACCACGCCCTCGTCGCCGGAGACGTTGAAGCGGGCCTCTATGGTTTCCTGCGGCATGAAGTGGATTTCCTTCACCGCCAGGGCCACGTTCTTCGGATCGATTTCGGCATGGAAGCCGGCCTTCTTGGCCAGCAGCGAGTTGACGCCGTCGGCCAGGATCACCACGTCGGCGTAGACAGCGCCGCCCTCGCGGTCGGTCTGCACGCCGATCACGCGGTCGCCGTCCATGATCAGGTCTTTCACCGTGGTTTCGCAGATCAGCAGCGCGCCGGCATCCTGCACCTTCTTCGAGAACCACTTGTCGAACTGCGCGCGGATGATGGTGTAGCGGTTGTACGGCGGCTTGTTGAAGTCGTCGGAACGGTAGTGCGTGCCGACGTAGGACTTGTCGTCCAGCACCCACATGCGCTGCTCGATCAGATGCCGCTCCAGCGGCGCATCGTCGCGGAAGTCGGGGATGATCTTCTCCAGCGCGTCCGAATACAGGATCGCGCCCTGCACGTTCTTGGAGCCGGGATACTCACCGCGCTCGATTTGCAGAACCTTGAGTCCCGCCTTGGCCATCGTGTAAGCCGCCGCGTTGCCGGAAGGGCCTGCGCCTACCACGATTGCATCGAATTTTTCGTCCATGAAGTTCTCCTAGTCCTGAGTCCGTAGCGTGCGCTGTGCGCACGAATCTGCCGTGCATTTCGTGCGCACAGCGCACGCTACTCCTTGCTATCCCGCCAGCTTCGCCGTCGCTAACTGCTGCCTGAACGCCTCGGTCAGCGCCGGCAAAATCGTCATCGCATTGCCGACGATACCGTAGGTGGCGAAGTCGAAAATGGGCGCGTTGGGGTCGTTGTTGATGGCGATGATGACGTCCGAGTCTTCCATGCCGACGCGGTGCTGGATCGCGCCCGAGATGCCGGCAGCGATGTACAGCTTGGGCCGCACCGTCTTGCCGGACTGCCCCACCTGGCGCTCCAGATCGACCCAGCCCGCCTGCACCACCGGGCGGGTGGCGCCGACTTCGGCGCCTAGCACCTTGGCCAGGTCCCAGATCAAGTGGAAGTTCTCCGGCTTTTTCAGGCCGCGCCCGCCGGACACGATGATGTCGGCGAAAGCGAGCTGCGGCTTGTTCTGCATGTTGTCTGGGATGTACTCCAGCACCTTGGTGATGATGCTGCTCTCCACCATGCCGAGGTGGTGCGCGACGATGCGCCCGGTGCGGGTTTGGTCGCGCTCCGGCATGGCCATCACGCGCGGCCGCACGGTCGCCATCTGCGGCCGGTAGTTGAGGGTGACGATGGTGCACAACAGGCTGCCGCCGAAAGTCGGGCGGGTCGCCGCCAGGCTGCGGTTTTCCATGTCGATGTTGAGTTCGGTGCAATCAGCCGTGAGGCCCGTCTGCAGCGTGGTGGCGACCGATCCGGCGAGGTCGCGCCCCTGCGTGGTGGCGCCCAGCAGCAGGATTTCCGGCTGGTACTGGTTGACCAGGTCGGTCAGGCCCTTGGTGAACGGCTCGTTGCGGTAGTTGGCGAGCACCGGGTCTTCGATCAGGTAGCACAGGTCCGCACCGTAGCCGAAAGCCTCCTCGCAGAAGTGGCGCGTGCCGATGCCGGGCGCGCCCATGACCACGCCGGCCAGCTCCACGCCCAGCTTGTCCGCGAGCTTGCGCCCCTCGCCCAGCAGTTCCCAGGATACCGGGTGCACGTGCCCGCGCTCGTGTTCGATGAACACCCATACGCCCTTGTAGACCTCCAGGCGCGGGTCGAGCTCGAATTTCTTGCGCCCCGCCGGTTTCTTTGCGGCTGCGTCTTGTGCTGGTGCTTCGCTCATGGCGTATTCCTCTTCGTTGGTGCTTTACAAAGCCTGCTTGCCGATTTCATGGCGCAGCTTCGGGTGCTTGGTAAACAGCTTGGCCAGCAAGGTGGTGGCGAGGTCCTTGGGCTGGTTGCTTTCGGTGTCTATGATCTCCGCCTTGACCGATTTCGGCGTCGGCGCGAACACCTTGCTGACGATGGTGGGCGAACCCTTGAGGCCGATCTTGGCGATGTCCTCGATGCCGGCCGCGTCCTTGTCCCAGATTCTTAGCGGGTAGCGTGCAGCGCGGAACATGTTGTGCATGGTGGCGAAGCGCATCTCGTTGGTGCCTTCCAACATGGTGATGAGGCATGGCAGGGCGGTTTGCAGCACCTGCACGCCGCCTTCGGCGCGGCGCTGCACCACGATCTTGCCCTCTTCCAGATTGAGCGAATCGACCTTGGACACGTAGGTGAGCAACTGCATGTTCAGCCGCTTGGCGATGCCGGGGCCGACCTGGGCGGTGTCGCCGTCTATGGTCTGCTTGCCGGCGAACACCATGTCCACCGGCATGTCTTTCTGGATCTGGCGGATGGCGGAGGCCAGCGCGAAGCTGGTGGCCAGCGTGTCGGAGCCGGCGAAGGCGCGGTCGGTGACCAGGATGGCCTCGTCGGCGCCGAACGAGATCGCCTTGCGCAGCGCAGCGTCGGCCTGCGGCGGCCCCATGGACAGCACGGTGACGCGGCCGCCGAACTGGTCCTTGAGGCGCAGCGCTTCTTCCAGCGAATACAGGTCATACGGGTTGACGATGGCCGGCACGCCCTGGCGCATGATGGTGTTGGTCACCGGATGCACGCGTATCTGTGCGCTGTCCGGGACTTGTTTGATGCAGACGACGATATGCATGAGGCCTCTCCTATCTGTGCGAGGGCAGGGTGCTGCGCAGCGAGTCCAGCCCGACGCTGCGGCCGTCCTGGTCCTGGAATACCTTGAACACCTTTTCCTGGGCCGGGGTGGAGCGCACGAAGTCGCCGTAGGCGCGCACCAGCAATTCCTTGCACACGGTGAACAGAGCGGCATCGTCCATTTCCGCGGTGCCCGGCGTGATGCGCAGATACTGGTTAAAGCGCTTCAGGATGTGCAGGCGGTTGACGTGCACCACCGACTGGTCGTAGGGGATCGCGAAAAAATCCAGGAACTCTTCCGCCGAAGCGAGGGTGGCCATGCGTTTGGTTAAATCGTTCATAGGTGCTCCATGGTTCTCATCAGAAATTGCCCATTTCGTAGGGCGGATTCGTAGGGCGGAAAAGCGCAGCGCCTTCCGCCGAATGCTGCATCGTTCCCATGCGGCGGATAACGGTCTTCGACCTCATCCGCCCTACAAATACGCGTCAATGCCTCGTCCGCTTCATTTTCACGTTCACATCGAACTGCACCGGGTCGCAGCTTTCCACGCACACCGCACAGTCGTTGTCCGCGGCCGGTTGCTCCTTCCCCGACACCAGTGCGACCTGCCGCTCCAGCTCGTTGATCCTTTCCAGCAGGCAGGCGATCGCCTTGCCCACAGGATCCGGCATGAGGTGATGGTCGAGGTCGATGCCGCTGGCGGTGATGCGGCGCCGGCTCACCGGCAGCACCACGCGGCCGGGGATGCCGACCACGGTCATCTTGCCGGGCACGTCCTGGATCACCACCGAATTCGCCCCCACGCGTGCCTCGCGGCCGACCGTGATGGGCCCGAGTATCTTGGCGCCGGCGCCGACCACCACGCCGTCTTCCAGCGTGGGATGGCGCTTGCCGGGGTTCCATGAAGTGCCGCCCAGGGTCACGCCGTGGTACAGCGTCACGTCGTCGCCGACTTCCGCGGTCTCGCCGATCACCACGCCGCAGCCGTGGTCGATGAACAAGCGCCGCCCGATGGTGGCGCCGGGATGGATGTCGACCTGGGTGAACATGCGCGCCAGGAAACTCAAAAAGCGCGCCGCGTAGCGCCAGCCGCGCAGCCACAGCGCATTGGCCAGGCGGTGCGCCATGACGGCGTGGATGCCGGGGTAGGTGGTCAGCACTTCCAGCCGCGTGCGCGCCGCCGGGTCGCGCTCGAACACGCATCCGACGTCCTCGCGGACGAGCGCCAGGAAGCCCGTCCGGGGCGGCGTTGCGGCAATGTCTTGGCTGGCGGCTAGCGTCATCTCGTTTCCCCTAGGAGCGGGCCGGCGAACAGGGAACGGCTTCCAGGTAGAAGCGTTCCAGATCGGTGGCACTCGGGCTTTGCTTGGTCACCACGGCGTGGCTGCGGATGCGCTCCAGGATCAGCTTGGCCTGCAATTCCGTGAGCAGGATGCCGATCTCGGCATACGTGCTTATCACCGCCCTGGAACCGGAATGCTTGCCCAGCACCATGCGGTGCTCGCGCCCCACCTCGGCCGGGTCGAAGCTCTGGTAATTGCCGCGGTGCTTCAGCAGGCCGTCGACGTGGATGCCCGACTCATGGGTAAACACACCCTCGCCCACGATGCTCTTGTTGACCGGAACAGGCCGCCCGGAAGCCGCCGCCACCAGGCGCGATATCTCCGGGAAATGCTGCGTGTTGATGCCGGTCTCGATGCCGTACAAATGGCGCAGCGCCATCACCGCCTCTTCCAGCGGCGCATTCCCGGCGCGCTCGCCCAGCCCGTTCACCGTGGTGTTGATGTGCGTCGCCCCGCCCAGAACGGCAGCCAGCGTGTTCGCCGTGGCCAGCCCGAGGTCGTCGTGGGCATGCATCTCGATTTCGATGTCGACCGCCTGGCGCAGGCGCTGAATGCGGTCGTAGGTGGTGAAAGGGTCCAGCAGCCCGAGCGTGTCGGCGAAGCGGAAGCGGCTCGCCCCGGCAGCCTGCGCGGTCTCGACTACGCGCAGCAAAAAATCCATGTCCGCCCGCGAAGAGTCCTCGCCCCCGACGCACACGTCCATGCCCTGATCGAGCCCGGCAGCGACAAAGCGGCTCACCGTTTGCAGCACCCAGTCACGGTCGCGCCCCAGCTTGTTCACGATCTGCAAGTCGGAAACCGGCACCGACAGATTCACGATCTGCGCCCCGCACCCGGCGGCCTGCGTCAAATCGGTGTCGCACATGCGGCCCCACACCATCAGGCGCGAAGGCAAACCAAGCTGGCTGATCGTCGTAATGACTTCCCGTTCCTCCGACCCCATGACCGGAATGCCCACCTCCAGCTCCTGCACACCGGCCGCCGAGAGCGCGCAAGCAATCGCGATCTTCTCCTCGGCATTGAACGCCACGCCGGCGGTCTGCTCGCCATCGCGCAAGGTCGTGTCGTTCACGGTGATTCTGCTGTTGATCATGGTTACGGCCCATCGCAAGAAAGGGGTTTGCGATAACTCTTTAGCAAGTCACGTGCCAAGGCGTGGAATATCTGGATTGCGGCGTTTATTCAGGGTGTTGGAAGGGTGGTGTGAAAATGCGGAGAAGGGCGGGAGGCTACATTTGTGGGGGATTGTAGGGTTTGCGACAAGGGGGTTGGGCTGTGGTAGCGTGCGCTGCGCGCACGATGGCGGGGTGTCGTTTCGTGCGCATGGCGCACGCTACCAGTCGGGGAATCGAGGGGATTGCTAGGAACAGGCGCGCTTGATGTATGCTATCGATCTGGAATTTGACGTGCCGCTTTTCACCGAAAATTTAGTATAGAAACGGCACGTGCGCATCGGAACCCGTGTTGGCAAGCGGATTTCAGCGCGGTTCATGACGCCGTCAGGGAGCAGGCGTCGGAGTTGGAGCGCAAAACTGTCTCCCTATGTCTTTGACGCCATCTTCAAACTGCTCAGGCGAGACTACGAAGTACAGATGAATTACGGCGCTGGCTCATTGGCTGCCGAGGTGAGACAACGACTGGAATCTAAATGAACACTATTACACCGGACAAGCCTGTGCTTTTACAGCCGGACAATCACAACAAGAAATATGAAGCGCTCTTCGTGGAGATCGATACCGGTCAGATCAAGCTGCCAATGTTCCAGCGCGAGTTTGTCTGGGAGAAGGAGCAGTCAGCCAAGCTGATCGATTCGATCCTCAAGGGTTTCCCCATTGGTACCTTCATCTTCTGGAAAACCAAGGAAGAGTTGCGCAGCTACAAGGAGGTGGGCAACCACAAGCTGCCGGAAACGCCGAAGGGCGACTATGTGCAGTACATCCTGGACGGGCAGCAGCGCATTACCTCCTTGTATGCGATCCGCAAGGGCATCCGCATTACCAAGGACGGCAAGGAAATTGACTACCGCGACATCTTCATCAATCTGGACCACGACCCGGAGAACGACGAGCAGATCGTGGTGACAGAGCGGCAGGACGGGAAGCGTTATTTGTCGGTGCATCGGGTACTGACTAGCCAGGTCACGGACCTGCTTGATGACTTTCCCAGCCGTGAAACGCTGAAGCAGATCGAGGCCTACAAGGGCAAGCTGACCAACTACGATTTTTCCAGCATTACGATCAAGGACTACCCCATCGAGGTGGCCTGCGAGGTGTTTTCGCGCATCAATACCGGCGGCAAGGCGCTGACGGTGTTCGAGATTATGGTGGCCAAGACCTACGACGAGACAAAGGGCTTCGACCTGGCGGAAAAATACGAGCTGCTGCGCGATGGTTCGGATGAAGAGAAGGAATGCCTGGTGGCGGCAAAATTCGAGACGCTGCCTGAATCCATCATCATGCAATGCGTGGCGGCGATCACGCTCAGAGCGGTTCGTAGCAAGGATATTCTGAAAATTCGTCGTGAGACCTTCATCGACAACTGGGAGCCGATGAAGGCCACGCTATTCATGGCCATCGATTTTCTTCGCTCGGAATTGCGGGTGCCAGTGTCGCAGCTTGTGCCGTACCCCGCGCTGCTGGTTCCGCTGACCTATTTCTTCCATGCCTCCGGCAACAAGAAACCGACCAACGAGCAGGTGCGTTTGCTGGAACAGTTCTTCTACTGGGTGGGGCTGACCGAGCGTTATAGCTCCGCCACGGAATCCAAGCTTGGCGAGGATTTCAACAAGATCGACAGCATCATCAAGGGCGCGATGCCGAACTATTCCAGCCTTGAACTGGCTGTTGACCCCAAGGTCATCGAAACAACCCAGTTCTCGGCGGGCAATGCTTACTGCAAGGCGATTCTGTGCTTGTTGGCTTATCAGCAGCCCAAGTCCTTTGATACCAATGGCGTCGTGATCTTGGACAACAGCAACCTGAAGATTGCCAGCAGCCGCAACTACCATCATTTCTTCCCGAAGAAATATCTGGAGGAGCACCACAAGGGCAAGGAGCCGAACCTCATTGCCAACATTACCCTGATCGATGGTTACTCGAACAAGCATCGCATCGGGAAGAAGGCGCCCAGTGAGTACATCGGGAAATTCGAGAAAGACAACAAAGAGCTAGTCGATACGTTCAGGACGCATCTCATCAAGGATATGGACGGCTACGGGGTCAGGTCGGATGACTACGACAGATTCATCCAACAACGGGCGAGTGCGATTGCCCAAGCTTTGAATGTGAAGCTGATGTCGATGACACCCCTTCAGGCAGCGGAGGCGGAGAGGGGGCTTAGCCCTAACCTCTAACCTGTTGCAGGAATATGAACAGCAGCGCCGGGGTCGTAGCGCCGGGGTCGCATCTTGTATCTTGTATTTCACGCGAACGCCCTGTCAAAAGATGCTAAAGAACAGGGTCAGCCCGCGTAGGGCGCAATCGTTATTGCGCCGTATGAAACATCTGGTGCAATGCGCTTCGCTTATTGGCACCCTACATTACACCTTACGCGAGTTGAAAACGATTATCCCGAGCCGGAAAGCCACTCGCATCTATCTTGATGAGGAACGTTGAAATGGACAAAGAAAGTAAACTTGAGGAGGAAATTCTGGCCTCCTTTGAAAGAGGTGAATGGCAATCCTCTCCAAAAGGCAAAAGTGAAATTGCACGCTTTGCGGCAATGGCTTCCGCATCTCTGACTAAAGACAAGCGAGTCAACATTCGCATCTCCTCCCGAGACCTCGACGATATTCAAGCAAAAGCCGCAGAAGAAGCGATTCCTTATCAAACGTTAATGGCCAGCGTTCTTCACAAGTACGTCACAGGACGCCTTGTAGAAGCATCGCCCAACCCTCGTTCAAGCGGGACGCGCCAAAAGCGGCGTGCCCCTTAGCTTGGACGGTTAGCAGCACGTAGGTTGGGCTGAACTTGTGAAGCCCAACGTAAGACCGCGCTCAGGTTGGGCTTCCTTCGTCAGCCCAACCTGAGCGTGCTGACCCCTACTTTCCTCACATCACTTGATTAATCGTACTATCCGGCGCATTATTACACGCATTGGAAACAACACCATGAGGAACCGAGCCATGTCGCATCTGACGGCCAATGATCTGAAAACCAAAGGGGTGGCGGCGATTGAAGCGATGCTGGAGCAGCATTCCGAGGCGATTGTTTCGGTGCGCGGCAAGGATCGCTTCGTGGTGATGGATATTGCGCAATATCACTACTTGCGCGAGTGCGAGCTGGAAGCGGCTCTGGCTGAAACACGTGCCGATCTGGCAGCGGGACGGTTTGTGCAGGAGTCGCCGGAGGAACATGTGGCGCGGGCGAAGTCGGCCGCGTGAGTTACCGCTTGGTTTTTACCGAGCAATACCTGAAACGCGCCGTGCGTTTTCTAAAGCGCCATCCCGAGCTGGAAAAGCAGTATCTCAAAACCCTGCAACTGCTTGAGCTGAATCCCCACCACCCTTCATTGCGCTTGCATCCCTTGAGCGGAAAGCTGCAAGCCCTCCATTCGGTTTCCATCAATCTTTCCTACCGCATTACGCTGGAGCTGATGATTCAGGATGAGCAGATTATTCCGGTAAATGTGGGCGACCACGATGCGGTGTATTGATAGCACGGTAGGTTGGGCTGAACTTGTGAAGCCCAACGTAGGTGCCGCGTTTCATGTTGGGCTTCCTTCGTCAGCCCAACCTACCCGTGCTGGAAAAGCAGTATCTCAAAACCCTGCAACTTCTTGAGTTGAATCCCCACCACCCTTCATTGCGCTTGCATCCCTTGAGCGGAAAGCTGCAAGCCCTCCATTCGGTTTCCATCAATCTTTCTTACCGCATTACGCTGGAGCTGATGATTCAGGATGAGCAGATTATTCCGGTAAATGTGGGCGACCACGATGCGGTGTATTGATAGCACGGTAGGTTGGGCTGAACTTGTGAAGCCCAACGTAGGTGCCGCGTTTCATGTTGTGCTTCCTTCGTCAGCCCAACCTACCCGTGCTGAAGAAATAAGCTGTAGGTTTTTGTCGCGTTCCAAACAAACGTAGCTCCCACCACCATCGCCGGTCGGCAGAATCGCTGCCATCCGTTCTCGCCCCCCCATTCTTGCGCGCAGCCGCCATGGGCTTTGCCCGTGCGGCTCGACTCATCAAGAAATAGCAGGCTCAGATGTCAAAAAAACACGCCGCATTCCTGCCAGGTACGGATATTGCTGATGGCAGTTCGTCTATTCACAACCTGATGGGGAATGTCGATGTTACTGGATCAATTCGAAAAACAAGGCCTGTTTTTCTACAGCAATTTTAAGGAAGCTACCAGCACGAGTGGCGTGATGGCCTACCGTGGCGGCTTGGTGCTGGTGGAGGGCGAGATCCTCGATGAGCAGGGGCGGCGCGGCAAGCCGCCGGTCATGCTGGACGGCGCGGTGATATTGGCCGATGCGGACAAGATCAAGCTGCTGGCCGGTACCATGGACGAATTGGAACACCTGCAGATCGTGCTCGACAGGTACGCCGCGTATTTCACGCCGGACACGCGTGTCGTGCTCTATGTGGTGAATATCGGCGATCCCATGCAAGTGGAGGTGGCGGGGGTGAATATCATCCTCATCCCCATGGTGGACGGCATCGTGTGGAACGAGCTGGTGGACGAGGTGAGGCTGGAAAAGAGCGACTTCAAGGGCCAGTCCAGCGCCGACAAGCTGGTGACGGTATTCAATGCCTTCAAAGGTTATCGTCCGAAGTACGAGAAGCTTTCCCTGGAAGAGGCGCTAGGCAGGACCATCGTTGCCGAGCGCGTCGACCGCGGGCCGGTCTAATTGAGCGAAGGGCGGCTGGGGGAAGCGCGGATTCCCGGCTTGGCCAAAAGGCATCGCCTTGGGTTAAGCTAATGTCTTTTGCGCGCGCGCAACGGACACCATGCCTCGATACGTTTTTACCATGAACCGCTTGGGCAAGATCGTTCCGCCCAAGAACCAAATTCTCGCCGAACGACTGCCGGCAGTCCTTGCAATGCCCCAGCGCAGACCAGTGCGTTCCAGCCGAGCCGGAGGGTCGCATGGATGACCTGATGACGCGTGCCGAGGGGCTGGTCGCCCGCCTCGAAGCGTTGCTGCCGGAGCCGCCGCGGGCGCCGCAATGGGATGGCACGATCGCTCACCGTTGGCGCAGCCGCAACGGGCGTGGCTGGGTGCAGCCGGTCGCCCATCCGCACCGCATACGTCTTGCCGACCTCCGCGGCATCGACGAGCAGAAAAAGACCATCGAGCGCAACACGCGCCAGTTCGTCGCGGGCCAGCCGGCGAACAACGTGCTGCTGACCGGCGCCCGCGGCACCGGGAAGAGTTCGCTGGTGAAGGCGGTGCTCAACAAATTCGCGCCGCGTGGCCTGCGCTTGATCGAAATCGACAAGCAGCATTTGGCCGATCTGCCGGACATCGTCGACCTCGTCTACGACCGCCCGGAGCGTTTCATCCTGTTCTGCGACGATCTGTCGTTCTCGGCCGAGGAGCCCGGCTATCAGTCCCTGAAAGCTATCCTCGATGGCTCGATCGCATCGAGCAGCGAGAACCTGCTGGTGTACGCCACCTCCAACCGCCGTCACCTCATGCCCGAATACATGGCGGAGAACGCGCTGACCAAGCACATAGGCGACGAAGTGCATCCGGACGAGGCCGTGGAAGAGAAGGTCTCGCTTTCCGAGCGTTTCGGCGTGTGGTTATCCTTCTATCCCTTCGATCAGGACGAATACCTGGCCGTGGTCGAGCACTGGGTCGCGGCGTTGAGCGGACTGCCGCAAGACCGCCCGGCGCTGCATCGCGAGGCGCTCAATTGGGCGCTGGGGCGCGGCTCGCGTAGCGGCCGCGTGGCGTGGCAGTTTGCGCGGGACTGGGCCGGGCGGCATGGCGCTGCGCCTGCGAAGCGTAAGTAGCGCCGTAGAAATCTCTTCTCGTCGGTGTGCTCTTAACCAAGCAGAAAAGCGCCTCTGTGTTTGGCGACAGCGACGCCCTCTGAATACCCTAGCGTTTCAGTCAACTTATACTATAGTGGGCTTAATACCTACCATCCTGTTAAACCCGGATTATCCATTAGAGTAAAACACCGTTGTAGGAGCGGCGCCCTCGCCGCGATTTGCGGCCGCATTCGCGCCGGGGCGGCGCTCCTACACGCACGAGCATTCCAATGAACAATCTGGGTTAAAGGCGCCATCAATCGATCTGGCGCATCGGGGGCGGGGTTGGCATTGAGGCGGCCCGCCCGGATTTTTGGCTAACCGGCAAGGAGAATGAAATGAGAGAAGCGCACATCAACTATTCCGGGACGGACCTGGACTACAAGAAGGCAAGCGTGGTCGCTGCATCAATTGCCAATAGCGATGCGGATATCGCGGAGCCGGCGGTCATCGCCTGGCACGACAAGAAGGCATCGCGGATGTCTCCCGTGATCGAGGGGGGCGACATCAATACGCGATGGCACGATTACGGCGAGAGCCACGGTGGCAAGCTCGAAGTCGACATCAACGGGGAATATGATTTCATTTTTGCCGATGCCAGCGCTTTCGAGCACTACGGCCCCAGCCCTTATGTCAGCCTGCACGACAAAAAAGGGAACGAGTACCTTTGCCAGATCAACGCCCTGCGCGACCCGCACAACCCGAGCCAGGAGGCTTGCGTGGTGCTGGACGACTGGACCAGTAAGCTGACATGAGTGGCCCGCTTGGCGGGCGTTTTGGCGCACCGACGCTGCGACGCGAACGCCCTCTACGCAGTGTCCCCGATCAATGCCCTTCCTTGACCATGTTGATGGTGTAGCGCGGGATTTCGATGACGAGGTCGGTGGTGGCCAGGGTGGCCTGGCAGCCGAGACGGGATTGCGGCTCCAGTCCCCAGGCCTTGTCCAGCAAGTCTTCTTCCAGTTCCGTGGCCTCGGGGATGGATTCCAGCCCTTCGCGCACGATGACGTGGCAGGTGGTGCAGGCGCAGGATTTTTCGCAGGCGTGTTCCAGCGCGATGCCGTTTTCCAGCAGGATGTCGCAGATGGCGGTGCCCGGTTTGGCCTGGAACAATGCGCCGTCCGGGCAAAGTTCTTCGTGCGGCAGGACGATGAGTTGGGGCATGGTGGGCCTCCAGAGGTTATAGCGCGAGTTCTTCCAGCGTGCGTCCGGTGAGCGCTTTCTGGATCGTGAGATTCATGCGTCGGGCGGCGAATGCTTCGCTTTCGCGGTTCAGCGCGTCGGCACACTGTTTGATGGCATGGCGATCCTGCCCGTTCACGGCTTGCTGCAACGCAGCCATTTTGGCCGCGATGCTGGCGCGCTCCACCGGGTCCAGCAGCGATCCGCTGTCTTCCAGGGCGGCGCGCGTTGCTTCCAGCAGGCCGCGGCCTTCCACCTGTTGCTCGCGCAGGGCGCGGGCGTGGATGTCGGCATCGGCGTTGACGTAGGAGGCGCGCAGCATATCGGCGATTTGCGTGTCGCTCAGGCCATACGAAGGCTTCACCGTTATGGTTGCCTCCACGCCGCTGCTTTGCTCGCGCGCCGCAACGCTGAGCAAGCCGTCCGCGTCCACCTGGAAAGTCACGCGGATGCGTGCAGCACCGGCCACCATGGGCGGGATGCCGCGCAGTTCGAAGCGGGCCAGCGAGCGGCAGTCGGAGACCAGTTCGCGCTCGCCCTGCACCACGTGGATGCTCATGGCGGTCTGGCCGTCCTTGTAAGTGGTGAATTCCTGGGCGCGTGCGGTGGGGATGGTGGAGTTGCGCGAGATCACTTTTTCCACCAATCCTCCCATGGTTTCCAAGCCCAGCGAAAGGGGGGTCACGTCCAGCAGCAGCATCTCGTCGGCGCCGCCGTTCCCGGCCAGAAGATTGGCCTGGATGGCGGCACCCAGCGCCACCACCTTGTCCGGGTCGAGGTTGGTGAGGGGCGTCTGATTGAAGAATTCGGCCACCGCGCGCTGAATCTGCGGCATGCGCGTGGAGCCGCCCACCATCACCACGCCCTTGATGTCCTCAACGGCGAGGCCGGCGTCGCGCAGCGCCTTGCGCGTCGGGGCCAGGGTCTTGTTGACCAGACTGCGGCTGATCTCGGTGAAGGTCTCGGCGGTCAGTACCAGGTTGATCGGTTCGCCGCCGCTGAGCGTCGCGTTGATGCGCGTTTCGGGGTGATCGGTGAGAGCTTCCTTGGCGGCGCGCGCCTTGGTCAGCAACAGGCGCGCATCGTGCGGATTGAGCAAAGCCAGCTTGGTTTGTTCCAGCACCCAGCAGTAGATGCGATGGTCGAAATCGTCGCCGCCCAGGGCAGAATCGCCGTTGGTGGCCAGCACCTCGAACACGCCGCGTTGCAGGCGCAGGATGGATACGTCGAACGTCCCGCCGCCCAGGTCGTACACCGCGTACACGCCCTCCGAGGCGTTGTCGAGGCCGTAGGCCACTGCCGCCGCGGTCGGCTCGTTGAGCAGGCGCAGCACGTTGAGGCCGGCGAGCCGTGCGGCATCCTTGGTCGCCTGGCGCTGCGCGTCGTCGAAATACGCCGGGACGGTGATCACCGCACCCACCAGCTCCCCGCCCAGCGCCTGCTCGCCGCGTTGGCGCAGCACCTTGAGGATTTCCGCGGATACCTCCACCGGGCTTTTCGCCCCCGCCACCGTTTTCAGCCGCACCATGCCCGGCGCATCGACGAAGTGGTAAGGCGTGCCGGTGCTTTGCAGCTCCTTCGACCCCCTACCCATGAAACGTTTCACCGACACGATGGTGTTGTGCGGATCGGCGCTCTGCATCGCCTGCGCAGCACAACCGACCTCGCAGCTCTCATCGCCAAGATAGCGCACCACCGAAGGCAGCAGCGCGCGCCCCGCGTCGTCGTTGATCACGGCGCTGACGCCGTTCCTGACCGACGCCACCAGCGAATTGGTCGTGCCGAGGTCGATCCCCACCGCCAGCCGATGCTGGTGCGGCGCGGTGCTCATGCCGGGTTCGGCGATTTGGAGTAGGGCCATGATTCGATTCCAGGTTCAGGGTTCAAGGTACAAGGTTCAAGTTAAAGGCGCGGGTTTCAGGTTTTAACTTGAACCTTGTACCTTGCACCTTGTACCTCGTCACACGTTAAAACTCTCGCCGCAGCCGCACTGGTTCTTCACGTTCGGGTTGTTGAACTTGAAGCCTTCGTTCAACCCTTCGCGCACGAAATCAAGCTCCATGCCGTCGATGAAGGCGAGGCTCTTGGGGTCCACCAGCACGGTTACGCCATGGCTCTCGAAGCTGAGATCGTCGGCGCCGGATTCGTCCGCGAATTCCAGGGTGTACGCCATGCCGGAGCATCCGCTGGTGCGCACGCCGAGGCGCAGGCCGACGCCCTTGCCGCGCTTGGCGATGAATTTCTGCACGTGATCCGCTGCCTTTGCAGTGAGCGTGATAGCCATGGTCGTTACACCGAAAACGAACTGCCGCAGCCGCAAGTGGCCGTGGCGTTGGGGTTCTTGATGACGAAGCGCGAGCCGTCCAGGTTGTCCTGGTAGTCGATTTCGGCGCCGGCCAGGTATTGGAAACTCATGGGGTCCACCAGCAGGCTCACGCCATTTTTCTCGACGATGGTGTCGTCGTCGGCCACCGCGTCGTCGAAGGTGAAGCCGTACTGAAAGCCGGAGCAGCCGCCGCCCGAGACGAAAATGCGCAGCTTGAGGTCGGGGTTGCCTTCCTCGATGACGAGCTCCATGACTTTGGCCGCGGCGCTGTCGGAGAAGATGACCGGGCTGGGTGTTGCCGTTGCGATGTCTGACATGATGCGGCTCCTTCGTTGGGTGGTTGCGGCTATGCCGCGGACTTCGGTTCGCAAATGTTATAACTGGCGCTGGACACGTCCTGCTTGGCGCGGAAATCCGCCACCGCCGCTTTGATCGCGTCTTCGGCCAGGATGGAGCAATGGATTTTCACCGGGGGCAGCGCCAGCTCCTCGGCGATCTGGGTGTTCTTGATGGCCAGCGCCTGATCCACCGTCTTGCCCTTGACCCATTCGGTCACCAGCGACGACGAGGCAATTGCCGAGCCGCAGCCGTAGGTCTTGAACTTGGCGTCCTCGATGATGCCGTCCTTGTTCACCTTGATTTGCAGCTTCATCACGTCGCCGCAGGCTGGCGCGCCCACCATGCCGGTGCCGACGCCGTCGTCGGCTTGGTCGAAAGCGCCGACGTTGCGCGGGTTTTCGTAGTGGTCCAGAACTTTGTCGCTGTAAGCCATTTTGTTTCTCCTTTCGTTACGGGCTGGGTTTAACCCGGAATGTTCGCTAGCCGGTGCGCGTCACTAAAATCAATGGATCGTAGGTCGGGTTTCAACCCGACATGTCGGGCTAAAGCCCGACCTACGCCCGATGAGTAATCCGGGTTTAAACGAGCGCTAAGCGACAATCCCATAGACCCCAGTCCCTGCCCTCAATGCGCCGCCCATTTGACCGTGTTCAGGTCTATGCCTTCCTTGTGCATGTCCCACAGAGGCGACAGCTCGCGCAGTTTTTCGATCTTTTGCTTGAGCAGGCGGATCGCGTAGTCGACTTCTTCTTCGCGGGTAAAGCGTCCGATGCTGAAGCGGATGGAGCTGTGCGCGAGTTCGTCGCTGTGCCCCAGGGCTTTCAGCACGTAGGAGGGCTCCAGGCTTGCCGAGGTGCAGGCGGAGCCGCTGGACACCGCGAGGTCCTTGATCGCCATCATGAGCGACTCGCCCTCGACGAAGTTGAAGCTGATGTTGAGGTTGTGCGGCACGCGCTGCTCCATGTCGCCGTTCACGTACACCTGTTCGATCTCGGAGAGGCCGTTGAGCAGCCGGTCGCGCAGCATGCGCACGCGCTCGTTCTCCGCCGCCATTTCCTCGCGGGCAATGCGGAAGGCCTCGCCCATGCCCACGATCTGGTGCGTCGCCAGCGTGCCGGAGCGCATGCCGCGCTCGTGCCCGCCGCCGTGCATCTGCGCTTCCAGGCGCACGCGCGGCTTGCGCCTAACGTAAAGGGCACCGATGCCCTTGGGGCCGTAGGTCTTGTGCGCCGAGAACGACATCAGGTCGACCTTGAGCTGCGCCAGATCGATCGCCACTTTGCCCGTGCCCTGGGCGGCATCGACATGGAGCAGCACGCCCTTGCCGCGGCAGATTTCGCCGAGCGACACGACATCCTGGATGACGCCGATTTCGTTGTTCACCAGCATGACCGAGGCGAGAATGGTGTCGGGGCGGATGGCCGCCTCAAATTTCTTGAGATCGACCAGGCCGTTCGGCTCGGGGGAGAGATAAGTCACCTCGAATCCTTCCCGCTCCAGCTCGCGCATGGTGTCGAGCACGGCCTTGTGCTCGGTGTTCACGGTGATCAGGTGGCGCCCCTTGCCCTTGTAGAACTGCGCCGTGCCCTTGATGGCAAGGTTGTTGGATTCGGTCGCACCGGAGGTCCACACGATTTCCCTGGGGTCGGCATTGACCAGCTTCGCGACTTCCTCGCGGGCATTCTCGACCGCCTCTTCCGCATCCCAGCCGAAGGAATGCGAACGGCTCGCGGGGTTGCCGAAATGCTCGGTCAGATAGGGAATCATCTTTTCGGCCACGCGCGGATCGACTGGCGTGGTTGCGGAATAATCGAGGTATATGGGCAGTCTTAACATGGGTCTGTCGCAGTCCTTAAGATCGTGGCGGAATGCTCGGTCCTTGCACTTCAGGAACACCTTGGCTGTCCTTCAGCAATTCCCGTGCCAAAGCGGCGAACGACGCGTAACACATTGACCGTACGCGCAAATAACAATTTCGCGCAGAAGTTCGGAAGGGGCGTCTGTAGGGTTTTGTCGCGTTTCAAACAAAAAATGGGGGATGCCGTTCATCGGCGGCGGCAATGATGGATTTATCGCGACGGCGCCCAGTATTTTCCAATCCAGACATGAGCCTGAACGAAGGTGGTTTGTGAGGTGTTTCTCAGGCGGCGCGTTGTTGGGTTTTGTTGATCAATTGAAAGAGTTTGGCCCTGGCCTCGTTGAGGTGTTGGGC
>Ga0299912_10000124_pt1 | contig 87774 bp, 67 predicted proteins | sample RVTome_2_FD_207667 | JGI IMG/M metagenome (GOLD analysis project Ga0299912, IMG submission 207667) | Soil microbial communities from uranium-contaminated site in the Upper Colorado River Basin, Wyoming, United States - RVT95D214 (version 2) ... | reverse complement strand
ATTATTGCCGGCTCGCCCACCGAGCTGAGCTTGGTGGCGCCGATCGGAGGGGCGACGGTGGCGGAGGGGGACACGGTGCGGATCCAGGTGAAGCTGACCAAGGATCTGACCAAGCCGCGGGCGGGGTTCGGGGTGGTATTCACTATTGTATCAGGCGCGGGCACGCTCCTGGGCGGGGAAGGCATTTCCGGCTCGGGCCGGTATGACTTGACCGCGCTGGACGGGGTGGCGCAGATGGTGGTGATGGTAACCGGCGCCGGCTTGATCGAGGTGAAGGTGGAGTTGCCCTCCGATTCCGAGGTGCACACCGGACAGGTGAATATGGCCAACGTGGAGATCAACGGGGAGAGCGCCTGTTCGGATGGGGACGAGGATAGCTATGATGATGACGCATGTGGCGGGGACGATTGCGACGACTTCAACCCGGACATCTTTCCCGGAGCTCCGGAGATCTGCTTTGATGGAGTGGACAACCAGTGCCCCGGCGACCCCGGCTATGGCTTTTTAGACGAGTTCTGCATCTGCACCAGCATGACTACTTCCTGCTGGTCCACACCGATTACTGGGATGACGCTTACTTGCACGCCGACTTCCAATTGTAGTTGGATAACTACCATAATTCATACATTCTCTTCTTACACTTATCCTTGGACTACTTGTATTCCTGTGGGGCCTGGGTCGAGTTGTTGGTCCACACCTCACACAACTTGGACTTATACTTGTAGCACTCATACGAATACGTACGGCTGCACCTACACGGCCGCCTTGACCCTGTTTCCATCTCCCACCAAAATGGCCCTGAATGAGTCGCTACCAGGCAGTGACCATTGGATCGCCACGAGTGTGGCTCAAGCCATAGACAAACTTTTGATGCCGGGCCCCCTCGCCGCGGCCGAAGATCAAAACACCATCCCCGCCGGCGGCAGAAGAAGAGCCGCCGCCTTTGCCGGCAATATCGTTCCCTTGTCTTACGGGACCCTGGCCGTGGAAGAGCAATGGATCCGTGGCCGGTATGATGACACGACTAATTCCTGGGGCTTGGGCGACGAGGTTATTCCTTTCTTGAGCGTCAGCGGACCAGGCCTGGACTATCAGGTGGCCGCCCTTGATTCAACTCCCGAAAGCCGCCCAGCAACTGTCGTTACCGAGCCGGAGCCGGCCCCGGAGGAACAAAACGTCGAAATAACGACCGGGAAATTCCAAGCCAAGTTTTCTTTCATGGCGGTGAAACGGCCTCATTAAGCAGGCCGGAATTGACCTTGTCCGGCGAGAGGTTCGGGCCGGTATGACCTGACCGCGTTGGACAAGGTGGCGCAGTTGGTGGCGCGGGCGGACGGGAGCGGGACGATTTTGGTGCAGGTGGCGCTGCCTTATGATTCCGAAGTGCATACGGTGCCGGTGCCCTTGACCCCGGACCCAACCGTTCTGATCAACGTGGGACCCTGACCAGCGGCATGACAGCTAGAGATGGACCAATAGAAAGGTTCGAGGGGGACCGGTGTTTTTCGCTGTTCCTGACCAAAGAACATTGTAGGCGGCCAACGAGGGGACTGCCTTTTTCGCCCGCCGAGGATTTTCCTGTGGGGGAATGCGTGTCAGTGGCATCGGAAGAGTTGCTCATCGGTCCCTTATCCGGGCCTGAGGGATCTCGGCCGTTAGTTCGCCGCTGGGGGAAAACTCCGCTCTGGCCCGTGCCCGGATGGACCGAACCCAAGACCCTTCCGGGCTAAATTCCAGGCAGAATGGGTATTGCTCCTCCCTTGAGAAACAGCCATCAAAAGCCATGCCAAGGCATTTTGCTTGAAGGCCGGTCCCCCTTTCCGAAAAAAGCCTCCCGCCTAGAACCTATTAATTTTGCTAGCTTTTTTCTATTTGCCCTTGATGGAGATAAACTCCGGTAAGTTTTACTGCATCCCGGCTGAGCCAGGTGAATCTATATAGGAAGAGGCGGGTTATATGGGATCCAAGAAAATTTTACTTGACCCGGATTCAAGATTTCATTAAAATTAATTAAGAAGGGGATGGGGAAATCCTTTCAGATTGTATGAGACACTGGGTCTGGGGGGGGAGATTTTTGTCTCCCTCGGGATCCAAGAGTTTGAGATGACGTTCGGGAAAGGCTAGTTCCAGGGACAGCGCATGGCCAAAGATAAAGAAAAGATATTGGCCGCGGCTCAGAAGCTGGTCCAGAAAGGTCAACTGGACAAGGCGATCAAGGAGTATCAAAAAGCCCTGGAAGAAGACCGCAAGGACGTCCGCATCCACCTCAAACTGGGCGACCTCTTCGCCAAGCTGAAAAACAAAGACGCCGCGATCAAAGCTTACAGCGACGCCGCCAAGTATTACACCAAGGACGGCTTTTATTCCAAGGCGGTGGCGGTTTACAAGCAAGCCCTGGGCATTGACGATACCCGGGTTGACCTCTACTTAAGCCTCGCCGACCTCTACCACAAGCTGGGCCTGGTCAACGACGCCATGACCCAGTACCACACCGTGGCCGCCTCCTATGAACGCGAAGGTCAAATCAAGGAAGCACTGGACACCCTGAAGCGGATGGTGGACATGGATCCGCGCAACGTGATCCTGGTCACCAAGCTCGCCGAGCTCTATTACAAGAACGGGTTGAAGGCGGAAGGCTACCAGGCTTTTCGCCAGGCCCTGGAGCAGCTCAAGGAAGAGAACCGCTTCGAAGAATACACCCGGATGTTGGAGAAGTTGGCCAAGTCCGATCCGGAAAATCTTCAGAACCTGAAGGAACTGGGGGCGATTTACATCCGCCGCCAGGTCTGGGACCGGGCCTACCAGGTCCTGGGCCGGATCTACAAGACCGATCCCGAAGACCTGGACAACCTCAACAACCTGGCCCAGGTGGCCATCCGTCTCGAGCAGAAAGGCCAGGCGGCCGAGTTGTTCAAGGCTCTGGCCAGCAAGTACAAGGGCAAGGGGCTCAACCAGAAGGCCACGGATGCTTTGCGCAAGGTCTTGCAGCTCAATCCTCAAGACCCGGATGCCAGGCGGGTGCTGGGAGCCGGGGCGGTGGTGGAAGCGGAGCCGGAGGAAGTTCCGGAAGAGCCGGAGCTGTTAGAGGAAGAGGTCGAGGACGGTCTGGAAGCTCTCGGGGAGGAGGGCGAGGAAGAGGTCACCATCGAAGCCGGCGAGGCCTTGGGGGAAGAGGAGGAGGTGCACCTCAGCCCCGATCAAATCCTGGAGCATCTGACCGAAGCGGATGTGTACCTCAAGTATGGCCTCCGGGACAAGGCCCTGCACCATATCAACGCAGTGCTGAAGTCGGACCCGGCCAACCTCAAAGCCCATCTCCGCCTCAAGGATATCCATGTCGAAGCCGGCGATACCGCCAAGACCCTGGAACTCCTCCATAAGATCGTCCAACTGGGCCAGCAGCAGAAAGACCTGGCCACCGCCCGCCAGGCGCTGGCTCAAGTTCTCGAACTGAACCCGAATGACGCCAAGGCCAAGGAACTGCAAGCCACTTTGGCCAAGGCCGTAGCCGGCCCGGCGCCGGCCAAAGCCGCGCCTGCCCCCAAGGTGGAGGAGGAGGCGCTGGAAGAGGAAGCGGTCCTGGCCGTGGACCTGGAGCTGGAAGAACCGGTAGTAAAAAAGCCGGTGGAGAAGCCCAAACCCCCGCCGGCCCCGGCCAAACCCGCGCCGGCGCCAGCCGCGGCGGCCGGGGATTTCAACGAGGAGTTGGAGGAAGCGGAATTTTATCTCCAGCAGGGCCTGGAAGATGAAGCGCGCAAGGTTTTCCTGGGAATCCTCAAGCGGGATCCCGGCCATACCGTGAGCTTGCGCAAACTCCAGGAGCTGGAAGAACCCAAGGTTGAGGCCCAGGTGGAAGAAGAAGTGGTCCAGGAGGGCCCGACCCCGGCTTTCGCCGAAGAGGTTGAAATCGAGGCTGAAGAGGTCGCAGAGGAAATCGAAGAGGAAGTGGCGGAAGAGGTCGAGCCGCCCGCGGCCGCGGCGCCGGCGGCAAAAGCCGCGGAAGCGAAAGCGCCGGCCCCAGCCCCGGGAAAAGCGCCCCCGCCACCCGCACTGGAAGTGGAAGAAGAAGTGGTGGTGGAGGAAGAAGCGCCTCTGGAGATCGAGTTGGAGGTCACGCCTGAAGCGAAGGCGGCTCCGCCACCGCCAGCGAAGGCCGTGGCGCCGGAAGCCGAGACTGAGATCTCCCTGGAAGTGCCCGAGCCGGCACCGCCTCCTCCTTCGCCCGATGAAGAAACGACCTTCATTCCCCCGGTGCTGGCCGAAGGCGAGGATAGCCTGTTCGGCCCGCCCCAGCCTGGTGAAGAACTCTTCGACCTGGCCGCGGAACTGGAAAGCGAAGACCTGGGCGAGGTCTCTTCCGAGATCTCCAGCCTGGGCACCAGCGCCCAGTTCGGCTTCGAAGACATGTTCCGCGCCTTTAAAAAAGGCGTGGCCCAGGCGGTTTCTCCGGAGGAATCCTCGGCCCATTACGACCTGGGTTTGGCTTACAAGGAGATGGGGCTGATTGATGACGCCATCGCCGAGTTCCAGACCGCTATGGCCGGGTCGTTCACCCCCAGCAACTGCCTGCTCATGATCGGGCTGTGCCGCGCCGACCGCAGCGAAACCCCCGAAGCCATCGCTTCGCTGCAACAGGCCCTGGCGCTCGAGGGCCTGTCCGAGCAGGAAGCGGGCGGGATCTATTTTGAGATGGGCAAGATCTTCCAGCAGTGCGACGACCTGCCCCACGCCCGCTGGGCCTACGAGCAGGCCGAACAGGCGGACCCCACCATGATGGGCCTGGCCGAACGGCTGGCGGAATTGGCCGAGGTCTCCGCCGAGGCGCCCGCGGCCGTGGCCCCGGAAGCAACGGCGGCGGAAATCGCCGCCCCTCCCGCGCCGCCGGTGGCGCCGGGCCCGGTGCGGGAAGACGTCCGCCGCGAGACCGCGGCCCTTGACGAGGTGCCGGCCCAGGAACCCGAGCAGCCCAAGCCCATGCAACAGAAGAAAAGCAAGAAGATCAGTTACCTATAATGCTCTTGTCCCGATGAGGTGGCGCGCGCATGGATTACCTTGAATTTTACGGTCTCGAGCAGGAACCCTTTTCCCAGGCGCCGGTGCTCAGGTTCTATTTCAACAGCGCCCAGCATTCCCGGGCCCTGGTCCGCCTCATGTATGCGGCGGACACCATGAAGGGACTGGCCATGCTCATCGGCGACATCGGCACCGGCAAGACCATCCTCGCCCGCCGCATGCTCGACAGCCTGCCCGAGGAAGAATACGAGTCCGCGCTCCTGGTCATCATCCATTCCCACATCACCGCGGACTGGCTGCTCACCCGCATCGCCCGCCAACTGGGAGTGGAGGACCCGGCCCCGGAGAAATTGAAACTCTTGAACCAGCTCTACCACCGCCTGACCGAGCTCCACGACCAGGGCAAGAAAGCGGTGGTGCTGATTGACGAGGCCCAGATGCTCCAGTCCCGGGAGATCATGGAAGAGTTCCGGGGCCTCTTGAACCTCGAACTGCCCGAGGCCAAGCTCATCACCTTTGTCTTCTTCGGCCTGACCGAGCTGGAAGATTACCTGCACCTCGACGAGCCCCTGGCCCAGCGCGTCGCGCTCAAGTGCCACCTCGAATCCTTCAACCGCGATTCCACCGAAGGCTACATCAACCATCGCCTGCGCCTGGCCGGGGCCAAGAACCTGCTCTTCAACCCCGAGGCCATCACCGCCATCCATACCTACTCCCGGGGCGTGCCCCGCCTGATCAACACCATTTGCGACAACAGCCTCTTCGAGGGATTCCTGCTCAAGAAGCGCGTGATCGAGGAGGCCATGGTGCAAAACATCGCCAACGACCTCGGCCTTTTCACCGAGGAGGAACTGAAGCGTCGCAAGCCTGTCCGCAGCCGGCGCGGCCCGGGCAAGATCGTCCCCGTCTGGGAAGGCGAGCCGGGCGAAGGCACTCTCCCGGACATGCTGCCGCCTACCCGCCGCATTCATCCGCCGGCGGATGAAAGCACCGAGGCCGAACTGGACCAGGCCATGGCCAAGGCCGGGCTCAGGGAAGGGGCGCCGGCGGCCAAGAAACCCGCTCCGGTCGAGGGCGAAGAAGAGCTCGAAGACATGCTGGACAACATCCTGGAAGAACAGGAGCCGACCCCGGCCAAACCCGCAACCGCGACCGTCGCGAAAAAATCCCCTGCTCCGGCGGCCACCCCGGCCAAGGCCGCGCCCAAAGCGGCGCCCAAAAAAGCCCCGGCCAGCGAGGACGACGAAAAAATTGACGCGCTGTTTGATGATCTGGAAGAAAAGTAACCCATATTGGGGTCAGGTCCTGACAATTCACAATTTAAAGAATCTCCAACCACGTTCGTTGGCGAAACCGTGTTTCTGAAAAAGGCAAGCTGAGAATTGCCCAGGCCGAAGAAAGAGGTAGTGCTCTGTCAAGGCAAATTTGCGAATTGGGAATGTAGGGGCGCGGCTTGCGGCTCGACTGAGCTCGCCGAAGTCCGTGCCCAGGATCAGGGCCGGCGCAAGCCCGCCCCGACTATGGATTTATCCCGCATTTATCGTTTGGCAAAGCAGTAGGGTTGATCTTGGGAGATAAAGATTGAGGTCATTTTCAGGGTGGCGAGGGAAATTCCACAACCCCCTGCTTGATTCCACCGGTCAACGAAACCAGCAGTTGCGAAAGCTTCCTTAACTTTCAGAGAACAAATTGTGAATTGTCAGGACCTGACCCCGAACCCGAGCAGGGGAAGGCGAGGAAGGGGCGGATCTCCGCTGGCTCGCTCAGGCAGCTACCAGGGTCCGTCCACGGTCAGGACGGTTCGGCATTTTCCAGGAAACTCTTAACCCGCTGGTAAAACCTCTGGGCCTTCTCCAAAATCTGTTCGGCCTTTTCCCGGGTCGGTTCTATTCCCGCCTCATAATCGGCCTTTTGTCTTTCCTTAAAAGCTTGGATAAAGGAAGCATGCAGTTCCTCAGGCAACTGCCCGGTCTTAATGAATTCCTTGCCGAAGGCGCTGATGACCGCGGAATGCTTGGCAAAGGCGAGGTTCCGCGACAAGAGCAGCGCTTCGGCGCAATACAGCATGGCATAGTAAGCCCGAGAAACGGCAAACTCCGGGTAGTCGGTATTCAGCAGCTCTTCCGCGGCCCCGAGGCTCCGGTCCGGTTTTGCCAACAGTTCCCGGACATCATCTCTCAAACGCTGATCCCTTCCTTCTTCACGTTTTGGATCAGGGTAGAGGATCTTTTCGCAAAGTCCTCCGCTAAATAGTCAATACAGACCAGGACCGTATCATATTGCAGCGACAGCCTGGCCGCGATTTCATTCACCTGGCTCTCTTCGTCTGAGGCCAGCGGTGAGTTTAGGAGCAAGAGGCAGTCTACGTCGGAGTCCGGTGAATCGTCGCCCCGGGCGTAGGAACCAAACAGCTTTAAATCTACAAATTTGCCCTTGAGGGTGGCTTGCAGCTCCGCCTTCAGTTGTTTAAGAATGGTCTGGAGAAGATTCTGATTCATCGCAACTCTTGTCCCGGTTTTTTCCCCGGCTTGACGCGGATCCAACTTGAGATTACCCGACATTCATGGGATTAGCAAGCCTCCGTCAATCGGCACCACCGCCCCGGTCATGAAGGCGGCATGGTCGGAGCAGAGGAAAGCGACGAGCGGGGCCACTTCCTCCGGCTCGCCCAGCCGGCGGAGCGGGATGTTTTTCAAGTAGCGGTCGAGCTTGTCCTGGTCGGCGAGCAGGTGCGCGATCAGCTCGGTGCGGATCCAGCCCGGCGCCACCGCGTTGACGGTGATGTTATAGCGCGCCCATTCGATGGCCATGGCCCGGGTGAAGTGGGCCACTGCGGCCTTGCTCGCGTGGTAAACGGCCTGGTTGGCCGCGGCCACGAAAGCGCCGACCGAGGCGGTGTTGACGATGCGGCCGAACTTCTGGCCGATCAGGTGCGGACCCACGGCCTTGGTGAAGAGGAACATGCTCTTGAGGTTGGTGTCCATCACCCGGTCGTAGTCGGTCTCGGAGGTCTCGAGCAGCGGCTTGGCCAGCTCCATGCCGGCGTTGTTGATGAGGAGGTGCAGCCCGCCCAGTTCCTGAAGCGTCAACTCCACCACCCGGGCCACGGACTCGGCCGAGGTCGCGTCCGCGGCCGCGGTCAGCGCCGTCCCTTCTTTCTCCCGGATCCGCTTGGCGGTCTCCTGGAGCTGGCTCTCGGTCCGCGCGGTCACGCACACCGCGGCCCCCGCCTCGGCGAGCGCCAAAGCAATGGCCCGGCCCATGCCCCGGCCGGCGCCGGTCACGATGGCGACCTTGTCCGATAAATCAATCGCGATTCCCATTCACGACCTCATCCTTTAAAAAGCCGGTCTCATGTTAAGCCGAGCAGATGGTGAAGTCAATCCAGATAGCCGGGGAATGTCCTTCCGTCGGCTGGCCCTTGGATCGTGCGAAGCTTGACGGAACCGAGGGCCGGAGATAGAATAACAACTAATGGTGGACAAAATTCAGAAGGGGAACCTGGGCGAAATCGCCTTTCCCAAGATCTTTTACTCGATCAGCGGCAAAGGCCGGACCGGGGTGCTCAACGTCGTGGATGAGAAGGACGCGGTGGTGCGCAAGCGCCTGTATTTTCTGGGCGGAGACACGGCCTTTGTCAAGTTCGGCCCGATGGAGGAATGCCTGGGGCAGATCTTGATCCGGCGCCAGTTCATCACCGAGGACCAGTTGGAAGAGGCCATGGAGGAACTGGCGGTGGACCCTAAGCCGCTGGGCCAGGCCCTGGTCCAGAAGAAGTATATCACCGAGCCGCAGCTCGAGGACGCGCTTCGGCTCCAGGCCCAGGAGAAGCTCATCTCCTGCTTTGCCTGGACTGACGGCAACTTCGAGTTCCAGGAAGAATCGGTTTCCACTTTTTCCCACCAGGTGTCGCTGTTCAAGATCCAGCCCGAGCAGGTGGTGGTGGAAGGGGTCAACCGGCACTTCACCCTGGAGCGGGTCGAGAAGGAGTTCGAGCACCTCAAGAACAAGTGGCTCAAGCTTTCCGCCGAGTTCGTCAAAAAGAAAGAGTTCTTCGGATTTTCGGCCGCGGAGTTGGGGGTGGTCCTCAATATTGACGGCGGCCGTCCCTTTGCCAAGATCATCGGCGCCAGCGACCTGGGCCTGACCCGGACTTTGAAGCTGCTTTACTCCCTGATGGTCACCGGGATGGTGGAGATCACCGAGGCGGTTTCGGTGGCCAAGGTGAAGCGGCGGAAGGAATCCGCGGTTCGGCGCCAGGAGGAGACCTTTATCCTGCCGGAGATAGACCCGAACCTGGTGGCCGCGGAGCTGGGGGTGGAGCCGGGGAGCGAGGCGGAAGCCGCGGCCGAGGCTGCGGCCACCGTGGCGGCCAAGGCCGCGACGCCGGCCAAACCCGGGGCTAAGGTTAAGCCCAAGGCGATCTCTGATGACCAGGCCCTGGCCGTCCGCCAGATCAGCGACCTCCTCTTCAGCAACCGGCGGGAGGCCTTGGCCGCCCTGTTTCCGGGCCGGGGCGACGGGGGCAGAAAATTCGGCGAGCTTATGGTCTCCAAGGAACTGATTGACAACAACCAGCTCTCCACGGCCATGCACAAGATGCGGGAGGAGGGCGGGGGCCTGCTCACCAACCTGGCCAAGGCGGGCGCGATTGACGAGGAGATCTTGTCCGAGTTCCTCAGCCAGCACTTCGGGGTGCCCGCGGTCAACCTGGATGAGCTGGAGCTGGAGCAGGAGATCGTCAGTCTGGTCCCGGAGGAGTTGGCCAAGAAATACAAGGCCATCCCCATCAACCGCACCGGCAAGACCCTGGTGGTGGCCATGGCCGACCCCACCAACATCGAGGCGATTGACGAGATCAAGTTCCTCACCGAATACAACGTGGAAGTGGTGGTGGCCACCGAAATCCAGATCAAGAACGCCCTGGACAAATACCACGACTCCACCGCCATGCTCGATGAAGTGATGATGAGTTTTGACGACTCGGACATTGACCTGGCCGAGACTAAGGAGGATGACGAGAGCCTCTCGGAGATGGAGAAGGCGGCCCAGGAGGCGCCGGTGGTCAAGCTGGTCAACAACCTGTTTGTGGACGCGCTCCACAAGCGGGCCTCGGACATCCACCTCGAGCCTTACGAAACCGCCTTCCGCATCCGCTACCGGATTGACGGCGCCCTCTACCCCATCGCCACCCCGCCCATGAAACTCAAAAGCGCGATCGCCTCCCGGATCAAGATCATGTCCCGCATGGATATCTCCGAGCGCCGGATGCCGCAGGACGGCCGGATCAGCCTCAAGATCGGCAACAAGAAGATTGACTTCCGCGTCTCCACCCTGCCCACCCTCTGGGGCGAAAAGATCGTGTGCCGGCTCCTGGACAAGAGCACCCTCAAGGTCAACCTGACCGACCTGGGCATGGAACAAGTGCAGCTCGATAATTTTAAATGGGGCATCTACCGGCCTTACGGCATGGTGCTCGCCACCGGGCCCTCCGGCTGCGGCAAAACCACCACCCTCTACTCCGCCCTGCTCGAACTCAACAAGGTCACCGACAACGTCTCCACCGCCGAGGACCCGGTCGAATACAACCTGGAAGGCATCAACCAGGTGCAGATGCGCGACGAGATCGGGCTCAACTTCGCCGCCGCGCTCCGCTCCTTTCTCCGCCAGGACCCGGACGTGATCATGGTCGGCGAGATCCGCGACTTCGAGACCGCGGAAATCGCGGTCAAGGCCGCGCTCACCGGCCACGTCGTCCTCTCCACCGTGCACACCAACGACGCGCCGTCCACCGTCAACCGCCTCCTGAACATGGGCGTGGAGCCCTTCCTGGTCACCGCCGCGGTGACCACCATCTGCTCGCAGCGCCTAGTGCGCAAGCTCTGCCCCGATTGCATGTACCCGGTGGAGACCACGCCCGAAGCCCTGCTCGAACTGGGGGTGCCGGAAGAAGAGTTGGACGGTTTTGTGCCCTATGAGGGCAAGGGCTGCCCCAACTGCCACGAACGCGGCTACCTCGGCCGGAGCGCCTTGTTCGAGGTGTTGAACATCCGCGGCGAGATCGCCGAGATGATCCTCTCCGGCGCCACCCCCATCGAGCTCAAGCGCGAGGCCATGCGCCATGGCATGGTCACCTTGCGCATGGCCGGCCTCCACAAGGTCAAGGCCCGGGAAACCTCGCTCTCGGAAGTGACCCGGACCACCATGGCGGACTTCATCACCGGCGAGAAGAAATAGCTTCCCGCTCTCAGGGAGCCGAGCGGAGAGGGCTCCGTTCGGGGAAACGGTCGGCTCCTTTCGGGATCGGGCAGGCCCCGCCGGCCGGGGCAGGTCAAGGGAACGATAGTCGCTTACGGCTGAAGTTGTTGCCAAAGTGGTCATGATTTTATGCCGGAATGAAAGAAGGGGTTTCACGCCAAGGCGCTAAGCCGCGAAAGTGAGGAGAAAGAGGGAAGCAGCCGACGCCAAGAAATTTAAGCCGCCCAGGGTTGTTCCTTTGCGACTTGGCTTCTTGGCGGCGCAGCGGGGCAAAGAGCAAAGCCAGAGGAAGCCGGCGCCGGCCACTGGATGGGCAAGCTTGAGCCCTTAGCGTCTTTGCGCCTTTGCGTGAAATCTTCCCCCTTTTGTTTGGTTCCGGCTCGGCCGGGTTAGGATAAACGGCATGGAGGTCTGGATCTACGGGGTGCGGCCGGTGGAAGAGCTCTTGCGCCGCCGGCCCCATCAGGTGGCCGAGGTCTGGCTGGCCCGCCAGGATGAGGTCCAGCGCCGGATCCGCCGACAAGCAGAGGCTTCGGGCATCCGCTGCCGAGTCTGCCGGCCGGAGGAAATTGCCAAGCGAGCCCAAAGCTCGGCCCACCAGAGCATCGCCGCCCGCGCGCCGCTCCCCGAATACCTGGACTGGCAGGGGCTGCTCACCAAGCTCCGCAAAGCCCAGGCCGTTTCGCTCCTCGTCCTCGACTGCATCCAGGACCCGCAAAACCTGGGGGCCTTGCTGCGGGTGGCGGACGGCGTCGGCGCCCGGGCCGTGGTTATTCCCCAAGACCGCGCCGCCGGCTTCAGCCCCGCGGTGCTCTCGGCCTCGGCCGGGGCCGGGGAGTGGGTCCCGCTGGTCCAGGTGAAGAACTTGCGGCGGGCGCTTGAGGAGTTGAAGCAGGAAGGCTTCTGGGTGGTCGCGGCCGATCCCGGAGGCGAGCGGGACTTCCAGGAAGTGGACTATCCGGCCCGGACCGCGCTGGTCATCGGTTCCGAGGGCGAGGGCATCCGGCCCTTGGTGCTCCGGGCGTGTGACCAGCGGGTGCGGATTCCGCTCCGGGGCAAGGTGATGAGCCTCAATGCAGCGGTGGCCGCGGGGGTGGTGTTATTCGAGGTCGTGCGCCAGGCCCAAGCCCGGGAAAAGGGGCCGGACCACCGAAAAGGGCCCAAGACGCCGGCTCCATAATTTCACTTGACATCCGGCCCGGCTCTGGCCTATCTTTGAGAGGCCAAACTTTTAATCCGGGGAATAATCTAAGAACCTTAAAGAAGGAGGTAGTTTCATGGGACTGTTGGATGGAAAAGTAGTTGCGATTACGGGCGCGGGCGCCGGCATTGGCCGGGAGGAGGCGCTGTTGGCGGCCAAGCAGGGGGCCAAGGTGGTGGTGAATGACTTGGGCGGGGCGCGGGACGGCTCCGGCGCCAGCACCAAGGTGGCCGAGCAGGTGGCCGAGGAGATCCGGAAGGGGGGCGGGGAAGCCATTGCCCATACCCTGGACATCTCGACGGCCGAGGGCGGCAGCAGCCTGATCAAGATGGGCGTGGACAAGTGGGGCCGCTTTGACGCGCTGATCAACAACGCCGGCATTCTCCGCGACAAGATGAGCTTCAACATGACCGACGAGGAGTGGGACTCGGTGATCAAGGTGCACATGCGCGGCCACTTCATGTGCGCCCGGGCCGCGGTTTCCTATTTCCGGGAAGCGGCCAAGCAGAACAAGCTGCCCAACGGCGGGGCCATCGTCAACACCTCCAGCACCTCCGGGCTTTTGGGCAACGCCGGCCAGGTCAACTACGGCGCGGCCAAGCTCGGGATCGTGGGCATGTCCGGCGTGCTCGCGCTCGAGTTCGCCAAGTACAACATCCGGATCAACGCGATCGCGCCCATGGCCCTGACCCGGCTGACCGAGGATCTGCCCATCGCCGGCATGCTCAAGGCCGCGACCCCGGCCCATATCGCGCCCCTGGTCATCTTCCTCTGCTCCGACGCCGCGGCCGGCATCACCGGCCAGGTCTTCGGCGTGTTCGGCAACGTCTTCCAGCTCTGGCGCCTGCCCCGGCCGGCCCACTTCTGGCAGACCAAGGACGTCTGGGACCCCAACGACATCGCCAAACTGGCGGGCGAGATCAAGGCCCTGATCCCCAAGGTCAACCCGCCCTACATGCCCGGATCGCCCGGTCCCAAGATGGCCTAAGCAAGGGGGCGGAGCCTCGGGGCTTGACCCATTGATTGCAGCGAATCGGGTAGGGGCATCCCGCGTTTCGCGGGATGCCCCTACTTCATCTTGCACGATGATGCAACTCCAGCCCATGGTAAGGTCCATGAAAAGAGTTTGCCTGGCCATCGTCATCCTCGCCGGCTCTTTGTCCGCCTGCAACGAAGAGCTGCGCTACCTGCTCCAGCAGGCGCCCGGCCAGATCGCGATCCTGCTCCACCGCGACAAGATCGCCAAGATCCTGGAGGACCCCAACCTCGACCCGGAAGCCCGCCGCAAGCTGGAGCTGGTCCTGGACGTGAAGCGCTACGCCGAGGACCGGATCGGCCTGGTCCACAATCAGAATTACTCGGTCTATACCAAGATTGACCGCGAGGCCGTGGTCTATACCCTCTCGGCCTGTCCGCCCCTTTCCTTCCAGGCCAAGACCTGGAAGTTCCCGGTCGTGGGCGAGGCTCCCTACCTCGGCTTCTTCAAGAAAGCCGACGGCGAGAAAAAAAAGGCCCGGCTCGAAGCCGAGGGCTACGATGTCTACCTCCGGCCGGCCGGCGCTTACTCCATGCTCGGCATCGCCTCGGATCCGATCTACTCGCCGCTCTTGAAGCTTAACGACGCCGAGCTCGCCAACCTCGTGGTCCACGAGCTCTCCCACGCCACCATCTGGGTCCCGGGCCAGGTCGAGTTCAACGAGAGCGTGGCCCTGTTCATCGGCAACCAAGGCTCCCTGGAATACCTGGTCCAACGCTTCGGCGCGGACGCGGACCCGGTGCGCTACGCGCTGGGCGCCAACGAGGACGACAAGACCTTTTCCGTCTTTCTCCGCGGGCTTTACCGGGAGCTGGACCAGCTCTACCAGAGCGACTTGAGCGACGCCGGGAAACTCAAGCGCAAGGCCGAGATCATCGCGGCCGCCCGCCAAAATTTCCGCGACCAAATCCTCCCCTCCATGCAGACCGACGACTACCGGCGCTTTCCCGAGAGCGTGATCAACAACGCCTCCATCCTCCAGCGCAAGCTCTATTACAAGGACGTGAGCCTGTATTACCGGGTCTTCGACGCCCATCACCAGGACCTCCGCGCCACCGTGGACTTCTTCAAAGAGATCGCGAAACCGGGCGGCGATGTCGAAGCCGCGGTCCGCCAGTGGCTGGATCAGCACCAGCCTTGACCGGCGGCGATGGAGCGGACGGCTTTCCTTGAGCGCGCGGTTCCCAGCTTCGGGCTGGGAGCCGGGGCCGGACTGCTGCTCGTCCTGGTGCTGGCCGGGCCCGAGGGGAAAGCGACCGGAGAAAGTGGTCCCGGCCTGCGCGGCAATCCTTCCGCCCGTTTCCAGGAATTGAAGCTCGCCCAGGTCGAGATCGAGGATGAATTCTGGTCGCCCCGGATCGAGCGGCTCCGCACCGTGACCTTGCCCGCCCAGTGGGAGGAGCTCGAGGCGCACCACCACCTGGACAACTTCCGGGTGGCGGCCGGCAAAAAGCCGGGCGTGCACCTGGGACCGGTGTTCCTTGATTCCGATCTGTATAAGTGGCTGGAGGCCGCCGCTTACGTGCTGGCCCGGCATCCGGAGGACCGGGAGCTGGCGCGCCGGGTGGAAGAAATCTCGGACTTGATCGCCCAGAGCCAGATGCCGGACGGCTACCTCAATACCTATTACCAGAGCCTCGCGCCGGAGCGGCGCTGGGTCAACCTGTGGATGAACCATGAGCTTTACTGCGCCGGCCATTTGATTGAGGCGGCTTGCGCGCGCACGGAAACCTCGAAAAAAAACTCTCTTTTGCCAGTAGCGGAGAAGCTGGCGGATCACCTCGTCGCCACCTTCGGTCCCGGCAAAAACGAGGGTATCCCCGGCCACGAAGAGATCGAGCTCGCGCTGATCCGGCTCTACCGCCAGACCGGGAAGCGAGACTACCTGGCGCTGGCTGACTACTTCGTGCATCAGCGCGGCCGCACCCCCCACTTTGCCCGCGACCTGGTCCGGGCGCTCCGCGACCAGGCCCGGCTCAACTCCATCGTCAAGGAGAAGAGGAAGCCCTATCTTTCCGCGGCCGCTGCGGAGGACACTTCCTCCTACGGCGCCGCCGTCATTCCCCCGCGGCTTCTACCCCGCATCCTGGCCAACTTCTACACCGGCCGTTACTTTCAGGCCGAGAAGCCCCTGGAGCAGCAGACCGTGGCCGTGGGGCACGCGGTCCGGGCCATGTATTTTTACACCGGCGCCGCCGACCTCTACCTGGAGACCGGAGGGCCGGGCTTGCTCGCGGCCCTGAAGACCATCTGGAACAACACCATCGCCCGGCGGACCTACATCACCGGCGGCATGGGCGCGCTTCCGGTGATCGAGGGCTTCGGCCGGGATTACGAGCTGCCCAACCGCTCCTACACCGAGACCTGCGCGGCCATCGGCTCGTTCTTTTTCTCCTGGCGACTGCTCCGCGCCACCGGCGAGGCCAAGTATGCCGAGCAGATGGAGCGCACCCTCTACAACGCGATCCTCTCCGGCATCTCCCTGGACCAGCGCCGCTACTTTTACGGCAACCCGCTCGCCTCCCACGGCGAGCACGAGCGCCGGGAATGGTTCCTGGTGGCCTGCTGCCCGCCCAACCTCGCCCGGGTCCTGGCTTCACTCGAGCGCTACCTCTACGGGCAGGGCGAGGACGGCGTCTGGGTGCATCAGTATGTCGGCGGCCGGGTCCGCTTCCCGCGGCCCGAGGGCGAGGCGGCGCTCCGGGTCGAGAGCGGATTCCCCTGGCAGGGCCAGGCGCGGCTGCAAATGGAGGTGGAGCGGCCGATGCGCTTCGCCCTGCGCCTGCGGGTGCCGGCCTGGGCGAAGCAGGCGCAGGTCCGCGTGAACGGGAAGGCGGTGGAGGAAAAAGCGGTGCCGGGAACCTACGCGGTCCTTGACCGGGACTGGCAAAGCGGCGATGTGGTGGAGCTGGAATTCCGGATGGAAACGGAAGCGGTCTTTGCCCCGCCGCCGGTGAAAGAGAACCGGGGCCGGGCGGCGATCATGCGCGGCCCGCTGGTGTATTGTCTGGAGGACAAGGACAACGCCGCGCTGGACGTGCATCGGCTGGGCCTCAGCCGGGATCCGAAATTCAGGACCGAGGCTGAACGCGGACTCTTAGAAGGGGTAACCCTGGTGAAAGGACTCACCGCCACCGGCCAAGAGTTTGTCGCCATCCCCTATTACGCCTGGGGCAACCGCGGCCGGGCGAACCTGGCCGTCTGGTTAATTTGGGGTCAGACCCCAAATGTTAGATTAAGCGGCGAAGAGGAGGGATCATGAAGATCAACATTGGCAGCTTTTTGACCAAGCGGGCCCTGCTCAGCCCGGACCAGGAGGGCCTGGTCTGCGAGCAGGTGCGGCGGACCTTCAAAGAGCTCAACGCCCGGGCCAACCAGTTGGCCCATGCCCTGAGCGCGCTGGGCGTGGGCCACGGCGACCGGGTGGGCCTGCTCGCGCTGAACGAGGCGGAGTATTACGACCTGCTCTTCGGCCTGGGCAAGATCGGCGCGGTCCTGGTGCCGATCAACTACCGGTTGGCCGCGCCGGAGATGAGTTACATCCTCAACGATTGCGGGGCCAAGGTCTTCGTCTTGGGCAAGGAATACGCGGAGACGGTGAACTCGTTCCGCCGGGAGATCCCGGCCGAGCACCTAATCGCGATCGGAGGCACCACGCCGGAGTGGGCCAAGTCCTACGAGGCCCTGATCTCGAAGGAACCCGCGGCCGAGCCCGAGATCGTGGGCGGCGACGACGACACCCTTACCATCCTCTACACCTCCGGGACCACCGGCCGGCCCAAGGGCGCTATGCTCACGCACCGGAATTATTTCTGGACCTCGGTCACCATGCAGGTTACCCTGGGCGACTGCGGGGACACCTTTTTGGTGGCGCTGCCCCTGTTCCACATCGGCGCCCTGGCCGGGGTGCCCATGTTCGTGCACTACGGCCAACGCGCGGTCTTGCTGCGCAGCTTTGACGCCAAGCGCTTTTTAGAGCTGATCCAGGAGGAAAAGGTCACCGGCTTCGGCTCGGTGCCGCAACTGCTGATGTTCCTTAAGCTGGTGCCGGGGTTTGACAAGCGCATGTTCAAGACGGTGAAGATCATCCTGGTTTACGCGGCGCCGGTGCCGGTGGCGCTGATCCAGGAGTACGCAGAAGTCGGGATTGAGATCCGCCAGCTCTACGGGCTGACCGAGTGCACCGGCCCGGCCACGGTGATAGACTCGAAGCACGCCATCCCCAAGGCCGGCTCCTGCGGGCTGCCTTTCTTCCATAGCGACGTGCGCGTGGTCCGGGACGACGGCAGCGAGGTGGGACCCGAGGAGTTGGGCGAGGTGATCATGCGCGCGGACAATGTGATGAAGGGTTACTTGAACAAGCCCGAAGCTACGGCGGAGACCATCGTGGACGGCTGGCTCCACACCGGCGACATGGCCAAGAAAGACGCGGACGGCTTCCTCTATATCCTGGACCGCAAGAAGGACATGATTATTTCCGGCGGAGAGAACATTTACCCGGCGGAGATTGAGGACGCGATCCTGCACCATCCCCAGGTGGCCGACGTGGGCGTGATCGGGTATCCCGACCCCAAGTGGGGCGAGGCGATTAAGGCCATCGTGGTGAAGAAGCCGGGAGCGGCGCTGACCGAGGCCGAGCTGATCGAGTGGTGTCGGGACAAGATCGGCAAGTTCAAAATTCCCAAGCAGGTGGTCTTTGCCGACTCGATCCCGCGAACCCCGACGGGCAAGATCCTCAAGCGGGAGCTCCGGCAGAAATACAATTGATCAAGGGCAAAAAGCTAAGCGGGCGCGCTTGCCGGCCGCGCCGGGCTGGGTTACCTTCATCTGATGCGGACGCGAAGGACTAAATCGGACCGGACCCTGATCGGGATCACGCCGGACTTTGATCCGGCCGAGAAGATCCCGGTGCGGGCCCCGGGCGAGGGCACCCTCTACCTCAAGGACCGCTACGTCCGCGCTTTCACCGATCTCGGCGCGGTGCCGGTGATCCTGCCCCTCCTGGCCAAGCCAGGGCTGATCGAGGGAATGCTGGAGCGGCTCGACGGTGTGGTCATCTCCGGCGGCGGCTTTGACATCCACCCCCGCCATTACGGCGAAGAGCCGATTGCACCTTTACATAGCATCAAGGAAAACCGCACCGACTTCGAGTTCGAGCTGTTGCGCCGGGCGCTCCGCCGCGACTTGCCGGTGCTCGGCATCTGCGGCGGCATGCAGGCGATTAACGTGGCCTTTGCCGGCAGCCTCTACCAGGACCTCGCCAGACAGCGGCCGGGAAGCCTGCCCCACCAGCAAGAGGCCCCCAAGACACAGCCTTCCCACTCGGTAACCGTGACGGCCGGCACGCTGCTGGCCCGAGTCCTGGGCCGAAAGAGCCGCGAGCGCGTGCTCCAGGTCAACAGCACCCATCACCAGGCGGTCAAAGAACTGGGCCGCGGGCTTCTGGTCAACGCCCGCTCGGAAGACGGCCTGGTCGAGGCCATGGCCAGTGTCAAGCACGGCTTCGTGCTCGGCGTGCAGTGGCACCCCGAGGTGATGGTGCCCGAATACCCGGAGCAAGTCCGCCTCTTCCGCGCCTTCGTGGCCGCCGCCTTAATCTAACATTTGGGGTCTGACCCCAAATGTTAGATTAACGGACGCGGTGTCTGGGGCGGGTCGGCCCAGGGGCGGGTCCTATTTTGATCCGGAGTTGATACATCTCCACCGCTTCCGGGCTGTCCGGGGCGATTCGCAGCACCGCTTCGATCTGGGCACGCGCCCGGCGCTGGTCTCCCATCTGGTAAAAGATCTTGGCCAGGTTGGCGTGCACTTGCACGTTGCCGGGTTCCCGGCGCAAGACCGCCTCCAGAGCGGCTACGGTCTCGGGGATCTGCTGGCGCAGGAAATAGACGCGGGCAATGTTCTTGAGGTAAAGGGTCTGGTCCGGGTTCAGGCGCGCGGCCTGGCGGTAATGGGCCAGGGCGTGGTCCAGGTCCTGCCTTTGCTCGGCCAGGTAACCGAGGTTGTTGAGCACCGAGGCGTTGCGCGGTTCCAGGCGGCGGGCTTGGCCGAGCAGCGCCTCCGCCTCGGAGAATTGCTGACGGCGCAGGTCCACCGTGGCCAGGTAATTGAGGGCGAGCGCGGAATCGGGCCGGTCGCGGATCGCGGCCTGGCAATAACCCGCGGCATCGGTCAGCTCCGCCTGGCGGCTGGTCAGGGCGCAGAGATAAAAAAGCACTTCCCATCGGTCCGGCGCGTCCTTCTGAAGCGAGTCCAAGAAGGACTTGGCCGCGTCCAGTTGTCCTTGCGCAAGCGCCGTTTCCACCAGGGCCAGGCGGACCTGAAAATCATCGGGGAAGCGGGCCGCGGTCCGCACCAGGAGGGCCCGGCCGGCCTGTCCCTGGTTCTCGGCGATCAGGGCCAGGCCCAGGTCTTGCCAGGCGAGCGGCGATTCCGGGAAATTGGAGACCTGCCCTCGCGCCCGGTCCAACTCTTTTTGATAGGTCCAGGCGCGTTCGGCGCTCAACCCCAGGAAACAGAGGGCGGCGATGCCGCACACCAGGGCCGCCACCCGGGTGATGGTCTCGGGAAAAAACGATTCCATCCGCAGGCGGCGGATGATGCCATAGCTGAAAAACGAAAGCAGCAAAGGACCGGCGAGATAAATACCGGGAAGCTGCCAGAGAGGGATGGCCGCGCCCAGCAGGCCGAGTAAATAGACGACATGCCAGAACCAGTGAGGCGGTTGAGAAGGGCGTGCAGAAAGGCGGGGGCCGAACCCCCAGGCGAACAGCAGGACGGCAAAAGCCAACGCTAAAGCCAAGAGCCAAGACCAGTTCCAGTGCGGGTTGGGGAAGAAAGCGGCGACCAGGGTCAGGACCCGGACCTCGCCGGCGACTGGATGGAGCAGAGCGGAGCGGAAAAAGTTTCCCCACGACTCGCCCAAGCCCAGGCCCAGAGCCAGGTCCACCAGGGAGACGAGAAAGAGCAGGACCAGGACTTCCCGGTTGCGCGGGACCGGCCGGGCCTGGAAGAGGATGGGCCAGGTGAGAGCGGCGAGCACGACCATGGCCGCGGGATGACAGCCCAGGGCGAGGAGGTAGAAGAGCACCCCGAAGAGGAGCGAGGCGGGCTGCTCGTGTTCGCCGGCCAAGGCGCGGCGGAGGAGGAGGAAGGCGATGGTGGCCCAGAAAGCGGCGAGGAGGATGGGACGGGTGAAGGCATTGGCGATGAGGTCGTTAAGGAAGGGGTGAAAGGCAAAGAGTGCGACCGGGGGCAGGATTTCCCAGAGCGCGTCCTTGCGGCGGAGCAGGTCCTGGAGGTCTTCTCCGGCCAGGACGAGGGCGAGGAAGAGGACCAGGGAGGAGACCAGGAAGAAATTGACCAGTCGGAAGCTGAGCGGGTTCGGGCTGAGGCGGTGCTGCTCGGCCAGGGACCACCAGCCCAGGAACTCTCCGGGCGCCCTCTGGAACAGGGACCAGTGATCCAGGGAGCGCAAGCTGGCGAAGGGGGCGGCGAGGATCTCGCGGTCGAGGCCGTGCCAGGGTGAATAAGCGGCCGGGAACAGGACCAGGCAGGAGACGACCCAGACCGCGGCCAGGAAAATCCAGAATTGCAGACGCATGCTCCGGGATATTCTATACGATTTTGCTGGCCAAGGGAAACTGCAACGTTCAGCCCGAGTCAGGGACCGAAATGAAAGCTGGCCTGGGCGGCGATGAAGGTGAGGTTGGAAAGGGCGTGGAAGAGGACGGGGGCGAGCAGGGAGCCGGTTCGTTCCCGCATCCAGCCGAAGAGCAGGGCGGGGAAAAAGATGGCGACTCGCACCCAGTTGACGGCCAGGAGCAAGTGGCAAAGCATGAAGAGGAGCGCGGTCAAGAAAAGCCCGGGGCCGAGTTCTGCTCCCCACAGCCGCCAGGGCCGGCCGAAGACGTGGTTCAGCCGGTCCTGGAGATAGCCGCGGAAGAAGACCTCTTCCGGGAGCGCGATGGCCAAGAGCTGGACCAGAACCGCATTGCCGAAATCCGGGGGCAATTGCAGATGGAAGGTCCGGCCCAGGTAGCGAAGCTGCACCAACCCCCAGACCAGATAAAAAGGCGGATAGGAGACCAGGACCCAGAGCAACACGAGCATCAGGCTCTGGCCGAGAGGTGGCCGGCCAAGCCCGAGGGAGGACAGCGGGATCCGTTCCCGCCAGGCGATAAGGAGCGGGAGGTAGAGCCAGACCGCGGCGATGAGGATGCCCCGGTTATGCCGGACCCAGCCTGGTTCCCCATGCAGGATCAGGGCGGTGGCCGCCGCGGCGACGAGGGTGAAGGCGAGGGCCTCGATCAAGATCCGGCGGCGGGTGGCCGACGCGCTCACTTGAGAATTTTGCGGAGCGAGTCGCCGATGCTGGAGACAATGCTCTGATGGGCGTGGAGCAGGAGCTCCATTTCCCCGGCATCGAGCCAGATCCCCTGGCAGGATGGGCACTGGTCAATCATCACGTCCTCAAAGCGTTTTTCCTGGAGGTCGCCTCCGCACTTGGGGCACTTCATCCAGTGGGCCTCTTTTTCCTGCCGCTGGCGCGATTCCTCGCGCTCCTGGTTCAGCTTCTCCCGGAGCGAAGCCCGCTTCTTCAGTTCTTGCTCGGCAAAGTACTCTTCTTCCCTGGTCAACTTCTTCTTGCGCGGGTCCTGGGGCATCTTTTCGGCCATGGTCCAACCTCGAAAATGGAATTAATAATCGCCGGAACTATAGCACGGTCAAGGCACGGGTTCAAGTCGGGCGTTCTTCACGCTCAATTTCTTGGCGCCAGCGGCAAACTTCACCGTCACCTTGAGCCGGTCGCCTTCGCCCTCCAGGCGCTGGATCACGCCGACGCCGAACCTCTTGTGGCGCACCCGCACGCCCTTCTTGAGAGTGAACTCGCCCACCGGGTCCCAGGCTTCCGGCTCGAAAGCCGTCTCGGCGTCATACTCCAGGTGGCTGTCTCCGAAATCCACCCGGCGCAAAAGCCCGTCCCTCGCGGCTCTCTCGCCCGCCCGGCGCCGGGTGGCCGCGAGGCTCTTGCCTTCCAGAAGATGGCCGGGGATCTCGTCGAGGAACCGGGAAGGATCGTTCATCACCGGGCTTCCCCGCAGACTCCGGCGCCGGGCCAGGCTCAAGTTCAGGCTTTCCTTGGCCCGGGTCATGCCCACGTAACAGAGCCGGCGCTCTTCCTCGAGCGCGGCCAGGTCGCCTTCGGCCAGCGCGCGCGGGTGGGGGAAGATGTTCTCTTCCATGCCCACCATGAACACCACCGGGAACTCGAGGCCCTTGGCCGAGTGGAGCGTCATCAGCACGACCCGGCCCTCCGCGGGATTGTAATTGTCCAGGTCCGAAGCCAGCGCCACCTTTTCCAGGAAGCCGGGCAGGGTCGGGTTCTCGGCCTCCAGCTCGTAATCGCGCACCGCGCTTAAAAGCTCGCCCAGGTTTTCCAGGCGGGCCTCGGCTTCGATCGTGCCTTCTTCGGCCAGCATCTTTTCGTAACCGGTCTCCCGGATCGCGGCCTCGGCCAGGTGGAACAGGCTTTCTTTTTCCGCGAGCGCTTTCAGTTTGTCCATCAAGTTCAGGAAATCGCGGATTGCCTGGCGGCTGCGGGGACTGAACCGCTCGCTCGCGCCGGCCTGGTCCAGGGCCTCGAACAGGTTGAGACTGTGTTCGGCGGCGAACTGGGAGAGCCGGTCCAGGGTAGCCGATCCCAATCCCCGCGCGGGGGTGTTGACGATCCGGCGCAGGCCGGCCTCGTCCGCCGGATTAGCCAGCACGCGCAGGTAGGCGAGGATGTCCTTCACCTCCTTGCGGTCGTAAAAACGGACGCCGCCGTAAACCGCGTGCGGCACATCCAGCGCCCGCAGCGCCTCTTCCAAGAGCCGCGACTGGGCGTGGGTGCGGTAAAACACGGCAAAGTCGCTGAGCGAGCGGCCCGAGGCCCGCCGGCGCAGGATCTGCTCCACCACCCAGCCCGCCTCGTTCCGGTCGTCCGGCGCCGAGAAGAGCCGGAGACTCTCGCCCTGCGGGTGCTCGGTCCACAAGGTCTTCTGCAGGCGCTGGGTGTTGCGGCTGATCACCGCGCCCGCCGCCTCGATGATGGTCTTGGTGCTCCGGTAGTTCTGCTCCAGCTTCACCACCTTGGCCCCGGGGAAGTCCTTGACGAAGTTGAGGAGGTTGGTGATGTCGGCCCCCCGCCAGCCGTAGATGCTCTGGTCCTCGTCGCCTACCACCATCAGGTTGCGGTCGCGCTCGGCCAGGGTCTTGACCATCAAGTATTGCACGGTGTTGGTGTCCTGATATTCGTCCACCAGGACGTGGCGGAAGCGGTCGCGGAAATGCTCGAGCAGGTCCGGGTGCTCGCGCAGGAGCCGGAGGGTGAGGAGGAGCAGGTCCTCGAAGTCCAGGGCGTTGGCCAGCATCAGCCGCTCCTGGTATTTGCGATAGACCTCGACGAAAGTCGCCCACCAGCGGTCGCGCCGGCCCTCGGGCTCTTTCACTTCCCAAAGCTCGCGCTTGGCCGCCTCGATCTTCCAGCGCAGCCCCTTGGGGTTCCAGGCTTTCTCGTCCAGGTTCAAGTCCTTGAGCACGGCCTTGACTAACGAGAGCGAGTCGTCCTCATCGTAGATCACGTAGCTCTTGGAGTAGCCGAGCCGATCGGCGTGGCTGCGCAGGATCTGGGCGCCGGTGGAGTGGAAGGTGGCCACCCAGAGGTTCCGCGCCGCCGGCCCCAGCATCCGGCCGAGCCGGGCCTTCATCTCGTCCGCGGCCTTGTTGGTGAAGGTAACGGCCAGGAGGTGGCGCGGGTCCACGCCCCGCTCCTCGACCAGGTAGGCGATGCGGTAAGTGAGCACCCGGGTCTTGCCCGAGCCGGCGCCGGCCACCACCAGGAGCGGCCCGGAGGGGTGCATCACCGCCTCCAGTTGCGGCGGATTCAGTTCCTTTTGCCAGTGGATCATCGCCTTCTAGAACCGCATCCGGTTAGCAACCATAACGGTAGGGGCACGGCCGGCCGTGCCCCTAATTCAATCCTAACGGATTTACTCCGGAACTACAACTCCCGGACGAGCAAATGCATCACGGTCCACATGGTCCCGCCGAAGCCGGAGGCCATCGCGGTCTTTACCTCTTTGGGCACCTGGTGCTCGCCGGCGTCGCCCCGCACCTGGAGCGCGGCTTCGGCCACCCGGATCAGAGCGGTGGCGCCGATGGGGTTGGTGCTGACCACCCCGCCCGAGGGATTGAGGGGAAAGGAACCCTCGATCTCGAAATCGCCTTTCTCGATCATCTTGAGCACGGTTTCGCGCTCCAGGCCCAGGAACAGGCAGGCCCAGTCAATTTCCCACCAGCTCGAAGGGTCGTACATCTCGAACACGTCAATCTGCCGGAGGGGATCGGTGATGCCGTTGCGCTGGAAAAGCTGGCGGGCGGCCACTTCCATGGTCGAGGGCTGCGCGCGCAGTCCCTCCACCGAGCTATCGCCGTGGACCCCATCCTTCACCTGGGCCTCGACCCGGGCCGAGGGTCCGCGGTGGAAGGTATCCTCCCGGTGCACGGTGACGTGATCCTTCACCCACACCGGCTGGCGCGGGTAGCGCTTGGCCTGCTCTTCGCTCGCGTAGATCAGCGCGCAGACGCCGTTCGACTCCGGGCACATGTGCAGGAGCCGCAAGGGATAGGCGAGCAGCCGGGAGTTCATCACGTCCTGCTCCGTGATCTGGAGGCGCAGGTGCGCCTTGGGGTTGCGGCAGGCGTTCTTGGCCGCCTTGACCCGGGTCTTGGCCGCGGCCCATTCCGCCCGCTCGCCGAACTCGTTCACCCAGATCAGGCCGGTGGTGCCGGTGATGGCGCCGGTCTGGATCCCCCGGCCCCAGAGCGGGTCGGCCATGGCCGTGATCCCGGTGGTGGTCTGGCCTTCCTCCTGCTTCTCGAACCCGATGGCCAGCACCGTGTCATACAGGCCCGAGGCCGCTAGGTGGTCCGCGGCCGACGCCACCGTGATGCCGGTGGTGCCGCCGGTGGTCACCCGGATCCCGGACTTGCAAAAAGCGCCGGAGCCGAGCACGTGCCACATGTCCGGCTGGTGGATGCCCTCGAACAGCTCCATGTTGCCGTGGACCACGCAGTCAATGTCCTTGAGGTCAATCCGCGCGTCGGCCAGCGCGTCGGTCACCGCCTCCCAAACCAGCTCGGCCTGGTTGACGTCCGGCCGGTGGCCCCGGTGATTGGTCTGGCCGATGCCACTGATGGCGACGTTACGGTTCCTCTTCATTTCGTCTCCTTTGGAGGAGTGCACAGTGCACTTACTCCACTGAAAACACCATCACCCCATGATGCTGCCCGGCCGGGCCGGTGGTGCCGTGGGCCAGGGCCCGCTTGACGCCCTTGACCTGGCGCTTGCCGGCTTCGCCGCGCAGTTGCAGGAAGCACTCGGCCGCCCGGGCCATGCCCGAGACCAGGAGCGGGTTCCCGGCCAGGGTTCCGCCCGAGGTATTGACCGGGAACTCGCCGTGGAGCTCGGTGCCGCCCTCGGCGATCCATTTCCCGGCATGGCCGTTCTCGGCCAGACCCAGGCATTCGAGCCAGAGCAGCTCCTGGTAAGAATAGTGGGCCGAGAGCTCGGCCAGGTTCAGTTCCTTTTTCGGATTCTTGATCCCGGCCATCCCGTAGGCCCGGGCCGCGGCCAGGCGCAGCGCGTGACTGTCCGCCAGGTTGCGGTCGCCGAGGAAATACGAATCGTAGCAATTGCCGGCCCCGAGGATCCAGACCGGCTGGTCGGTCAGCTCCTTGGCCCGGTCTTCCCGCGCTAAAATCATGGCCACGGCGCCGTCCGAGACCGGGTAGATGTCGAGCTTGCGCAGCGGGTCGCAGACCGGCCTGGAGTTGAGCACTTCTTTCACCGTCACCGGCTCTTGTTCCTGCGCCTGGGGGTTGAGCGACGCGTTCCCGCGGTCGCGCACCACCGCGGCCGCGGTCTCTTCCGGCCCGATGCCGAACTTGGTGAGGTAGGCCCGGGCCTGGAGCGCGGCGGCGGAGAGGTAGTCCAGACCCACGCCCCGGCTGAAGAGCGGGTCAAAGGCGGCATGGGTGATCAGGTTGCGGCTCTTGACCTGGCTCTCCTTGCCATGGGCCACCACCAGGGTGACGTCGTAGTGGCCGGAGAGAATGCCGACCATCCCGTAGAACACGGCTTGCAGCGCGTCCTGCGAGACTTTTTCTTCCGGGCCCAGGTGCGCGCCCACCAGGTCCCCCATGGGCGCGTCCGAGATGGTGCGGGCGTCGAAAAAGTCATCCGAGCAGGTGACCGCGTTATCTATGTGGCCGGGCTTGTGAAAATCGAGCCCGGTCTGCTCCCGCACCTGCTGGACCACCTCCCAGACCATCTCCTGGAAGCGTTGGCCGCTTTTCTTGCGCTCGAACTTGGTCTGGGCCATGGCCACGATCGCGACTCGATCACTCATCCCACTTCCTCCTCACATCCGAAGCCCCGTAGGGGCGCGGCTTGCCGCGCCCTTTTTGGGCAGGGCAAGCCCAGCCCCTACCCGAACCGGAGCCTAGCAAATGCACACTCCCAATGCAACCGCCTTAGAGGACCGACTCCTTGATCCGGAGCAGCTCTTTCATCACCTTTCCCAGCCGGGCGCTCTCGGCCACTCCTCCGAAGGCGTCATGCAACTCCCGGTAGAGGGTGAAAAGCTCCTGGTAAACTTTTTGGTTTTTAGCGAGGGGCCGGAAGACCCGCGGCTTCAACCCGGTCATGGCCAGTTCCGCTTTCTCGACCGTGGTGTATCCGCCGAGCCGGGCCCCGGCCGCGACCGCGCCGAAGATGGCCGCGCCCAGCGCGCAGGCCTGGGTCGAGCGGGCGAGCTTCATCGGCCGGCCGATCACGTCGGCGTAGATTTGCAGGAGCAGGTCATTCTTTTCCGAGATCCCGCCGCAGTTCACGACCTCCTTGACCTGCATCCCATATTCCTCGAACCGCTCGATGATCATCCGCGCCCCGAACGCCGTGGCCTCGATCAGGGCGCGGTAGATTTCTTCCGGTGTGGTGTGCAGGGTCTGGCCGAGCAGAAGCCCGGTCAGCCGGGGGTCGGTCAAAACGTTGCGGTTGCCGTTGTTCCAGTCCAGGGCCAGGAGGCCCGACTCGCCGGGTTTTAGCCTTTTCGCCCGGGCGGTGAGTTCGGCGTGCCCCAGGCCCCTGGGCGCGAGGGAGGACACGAACCAGTTGAAGATGTCGCCCACCGCGCTCTGGCCGGCCTCGAAGCCGTGGGCCCCGGGCAGGATCGAGCCTTCGGCGATGCCCGCGATCCCGGGGATATCGGGGACGGCGCGGCTCAGGGGTTCCACCATCATGTCGCAGGTGGAGGTGCCGATGATCTTGACCAGGGTGCCGGGCTTGATGCCCGAGCCGACCGCGCCGGCGTGGGCGTCAATCACCCCGACGGCCACCGGGATGCCGGCCGGGAGCCCGAGCCGTTTCGCCACCGCGAGGGCGAGCGGGCCCGCCGGCATGTCGGCGGTGTAGGCGAGGTCGTAGAGCCGCTGGCGGAGCCGGCCCATTTCCGGGTCGAGCCGGGCCAGGAATTCCTGATCCGGGAGCCCCTTCCAGCTCGAGTGATACATGGCCTTGTGCCCGGCGGCGCAGGCGTTGCGCTTCATCCGGAGCGGGTCGGTGCGGCCGGTGAGCACCGCGGGGATGTAGTCCGAGCATTCGGCCCAGCTAAAGGCCGCGGCGAACACCTTGGGCGCCACCCGCCGGCAGTGAAGGATCTTGGAGAAAAACCACTCCGAAGAATAGGCGCCGCCGCACTTCTTCAGGTAGGCGGGCCGGATCTCCCGGGCCAGCGCGGTTATCTCCGCAGCTTCCTGAAAGCTGGTGTGGTCCTTCCACAGCCAAGCAAAAGCGTGCAGGTTCCGGCGGAATTCGGGCAGGAGTGAAAGCGGCGTGCCGACGCGGTCGAGCGGCAGCGGTGTCGAACCCGTGGTATCCACCCCGATCCCGATTACGTCCTCGGCACTAAAGCCGCGGATCTTTTTCTTGGCCAACCGGAGCGCGGCCCGCGTGCTGTGCTCGAGCCCGTCCAGCCAGTCCTGCGGGTCCTGGCGGGCGAGTTGGTCGTCTCTCGGGTCCAGCAGGATGCCGGCCTCGCCCCGGGAAAAGTTCCAGACCGCCTCTGCCTTCTCGCGGCCGTCATGCACGTCCACCAACAGCGCCCGCACCGAGTTGGTGCCAAAATCAAGCCCCAGCGAATACTTGTTTTTGGCCATCCGCCACTCCTTGCTCAGGCCCGAAGCGCCTCGCCGCTTCAACTTCCCGGCGGCTTTTTCCAGGTGCCGCCCGATTCCACCCGCGACCTCACGTTCTTCACCACCTGGACCAGGTTCGGCTTGGAAATTTTTCGGCCGAGCCAATCCGGGATAGGAATACCTGGGTCAATGAAAATCGAGTAGGTCAGCACGGTCCCTTGTCCGTCTGGCGCATCATCGAATACCCAGAAACCCCGCGTGTCGTCCACGTCGTTCGGCTCGCTTGGGTCCAGGGAAAAGACGATCCGGCGAAATTTTTCCACCCCCACCAATTGGAGGTGATAAACGACCATCATCCCCAGCACTTCGGTATGATACCGGACCCAGTAGCTCTCGCCCTCCTGCTTGAAGGTCCGGCACTCCCGGACCCGGGGAAAGAACTCGGCAAAGCGGTTGTAGTCGCGCATCACGGCCCAGACCTCCTCCCGCGGGGCCTTGATCCAGGCCTTGACCACCACGTCGGTAGTCTTGGATCCGTCGGGCTTGGTGGAGAAAACCTCGGTGGCCACCACTTCGCCGGTCTTCAAAATCTCCCATTCCTGGGCTGTATATTCGGCCCGGGCCGGCCCGCCGGGGAAGGCGCCGAGGAAGAGCCCCAGGGCCATAATCCCCATCCGCCTGGCTTTCATCTTCTTCGGTTTTTGAAAACCGGCTCAACTTCCCGCCGGCTTCTTCCAGGTGCCGCCGGATTCGACCCGCTGGCGCACATTCTTGAGCACCCGGACCAGGTTAGGTTTGGACACCCTACGGGCAAGAATCTCAGGTACTGGAATGCTGGTGGCCACCACCGCCGAGTAAGAAAGCACGGTCCCCTGGCCGTCGGGGGCATCGTCCAGCACGTAGTAGCCCCGCGCTTCCTTGATGTCGTTGGGCTTCGAGCGGTCCAGGTCGAACTCGATCCGGCGGTATTTCTCTTTGCCCATCGTGATCAGGTTGTAAATCACCCGGATCCCCAGCACTTCCATATCATAAACGATCCAATAAGCCTCGCCTTCCTGTTTCGTAATCCGGCAACTCCGCACCCGGGGCATAAACTCCCCGAAGTGGTTGTAGTCCCGGATCACCTTCCAGACGTCTTCGGGGGGACCCTTGATCCAGATTTTCACCAGCACGTCGGTGGCCTGGGTGCCGTCCGGCTTGGGCGAGAAGACCTCGGTCGCCACCACCTCGCCGGTCTTCAGGACTTCCCATTCTTGAGGCGTAAATTCCGCCCAGGCCGGCGGCCGCGGGCAGGTTACCAGCAGGAATCCAAGGATTAGGGTCCATCTCTTCATGGTCTTGCTCCGTAAGTTCAAATCTTTCTGCATCTTATAATTTTTTTCGAGCAATGTAAACCGACCCCAGTAAAAAAATTTGCCTTACTCCGGATTATGCTAGAATGAAGCAAAACCTAAAGGGGAGACCTGAGACATGGCGGATTTCAATTACCACGAAGCCCTGGAGCAGGCGGCCAGAAAGCAGGGCGACAAGCTCTGGCTCCTGTTTGAAGACGACCGGATCGGCTTTGCCACCATGGACCAGAACGCCAACCGCGTGGCCCATGCGCTCCTCGAACTCGGCCTCGGCCCGGGCCAGGGCCTGGCCATCATGATGCCCAACGGCCCCGAGTTCCTCTACGGCTTTTTCGCCAGCCAGAAGATCGGCGCCTACGCCGTGCCGGTCAACACCGAGCTCAAAGGCGAGCACCTCTCTTACCTCCTCCACCACTGCCAAGCTCGCGCCCTCCTCATCCACCACCGCCTCTACCCGGAATGGGAAAAGATCAAACAGGACACCCCCAACCTCCAGCACATCCTGGTGGGCACGGCCGAAGCTTCGGCCGGCTGGACCGTCCCGGCCGGCGCCAGGGCCTTTGAACCGCTCCTCCAAGCCGGCCAGCCCGAGCCGCCCGCCGCCCGGCCTAAAGAAGGCGATATCTGTCTTCTCATGTACACCTCCGGCACCACCGGCCAGGCCAAGGGGGTGGTCTATCGCTTCGGCAGGACCGGGCTGAATGGCATCGGGATCATCGCCAAGGGTTTCTACAAGCCCGATGATACCATCTACACCTGCCTGCCCCTCTTCCACGCCAACGCCCTTTACGTTTCCATGCCCGCTTCCCTGTTCGCCGAAATCCGCCTGGCCCTGGGCCGGCGCTTCAGCGCCAGCCGCTTCTGGGACGACGTCCGCCGCTACGGCGCCACCACCTTCAACGCGCTCGGCGCCATGATCCCCATCCTGATGAAACAGCCGGAGCGGCCCAACGACGGCGACAACCCGGTCCGCTTCGTGCTCTCCGCGGCCTGTCCGGTTACGGTCTGGCAGAGCTTCGAGAAACGCTTCAACCTCAAGATCCTGGAGTTTTACGGGGCGGTGGACGGCGGCGGGTTCGCGGTCTTCAACCTGGGCAACGCGCCGGTCGGCTCGATCGGGCCGCTGCCCCCGGGCGCCGGCCGGGTGGTGGATGAAGACCTGAACGATTGCCCTCCGGGCGAGCCGGGCGAGCTGATTTTCAAAGTGGACGACACCAAGGAGAAGCGGGTCGAGTATTTCAAGGATGACCGGGCCAGCAACGAAAAGGTCCACGACGGCTGGCTCTTCACCGGCGACCTGGTCTATCGCGACGAGAAGAACTTCCTCTACTTCGTGGACCGCAAGAAGGACGCCATGCGCCGGCGGGGTGAGAACGTGTCCAGTTACGAGGTGGAAAAGGTGGTGAACCGGTTTCCTCCAGTGCTCGAGTCCGCCTCCCTCGGGGTCAAGAGCGAGCTGGGCGAAGACGACATTCTGGTCTGCGTGGTGCCCCGGCCGGGCGAGTCGGTGGACCCGGAGGCGCTCTACGACTTTTGCGCTCAAGAGATGCCGCGCTACATGATCCCCCGTTTCATCCGGGTGATGGCCGAGTTGCCCAAGACCGAGACCCACCGGGTGAAGAAGAACCTGCTCAAGAGCCAGGGCGTGGCCGAAGGCACCTGGGACGAGGAGAAATCGCGGGGGAGAAGGAAGTAGGAGAGGCATTAGTCATTAGGCTTTAGGCATTAGGCTTCTATTTCATTATGACGATCTGAATAGACGCTCTTCTCTTTTCCGAAGCCTAAAGTCTAAAGCCTAATGCCTAAAGCCTGTTTTCAGAAAGGAGTTACAGATGAGCATTAAGGGAAAGCGCGTAGCGATTTTGGTCGAGCAGCTCTACCAGGAGCTGGAGGTTTGGTATCCCTATTATCGGCTGAAAGAGGAAGGCGCGAGCGTGACCGTGGTGGGGAGCGGCACGGCCAAGGAATACCCGGGCAAGTATGGCTACCCGATCGCGGTGGACAAAAACGTGGACCAGGTCAAGCCGGGAGATTTCGACGCGGTGGTGATCCCCGGCGGCTATGCGCCGGACCATCTGCGCCGCTTTCCCAGGATGGTGGAGCTGGTGAAAAAGGTTTATGAGCAGGGCGGAGTGATCGCGGCCATCTGCCACGCCGGCTGGATGCTGGCTTCCGCCGACATCATCCGGGGGGTCAAGTGCACAAGCTTCTTCGCGATCAAAGACGACATGAAGAACGCCGGCGGAAAGTGGGAGGACAGTGAGGTGGTAGTGGATCAGCGCATCATCACCAGCCGCAAGCCGGATGACCTGCCGGCGTTTTGCCGGGAGCTCATCAAGGCCCTCGGCTAAAGCCTCAGGCCTTGATAGTGCACGGTGCACAGCCCTCGGCCGTGAGCTCGGGCCGAAGCGGTGGACAGTGCACGGTGATTGATGATGGCGTGAACGTGAACGAAATTGCAGCCGCGATCCCGCGCCACGCGGGATCGCGGAGCGAAGGAAAAGCCCTGGCCGGCCTGCTTTGGTTGGGTCGCGATCCTTAATTGACTAATTGACGACCTGACCCCGATTTCTAAAGCAGGAGAATTTGAAGGAGGCTCGCTTTGAGCCTGGCTCTAAGTGTAAAGTTAAGCGTTGACCCCAATCCCAGCTCCTTGCCGGACCGGGGTTTCATATCGCGATTTCCAGCACCCGGTCCTTATCGGTTTTTTGGGGGGTATCAATCTCCACGGAAAGGCACCCCTCAATGGCCTCGTAAAGATTTTGCAGCAATTCCTCGAAAGTCTCGCCTTGGGTAGCGCACCCGGGGATCGCCGGCACTTCGGCCCAATAGCCGCCTTCTTCCGCTTGATGGACCACAATTTTGATCTTCATGGCTGTATTTTCCTTTCTGCTAACAGAGTATCAAACTCATTTTCATCTGTAAAGAGCCATACCCATGGCCCGACGTGCGGTCAAGGCAACAATCTTTTCAAGGCCTAGGTTTCATGCCTCTTTTTCAGGCCGATAGCTCCAGCGGCACCACCGGCGTAATCCCCAGGAACTGGCACGCCTCCAGGAGCGCCTGTCCGAAATGGCCCATCACGATCCCGGTGTGGTGGGGGAAGTCGGAGAGGAGCGCGCGGTAGAGGCAATCCAGATCTGAAACCTCGACCCAGCCGTGCGCGCCGAAGGTCTCGCCCTCGGCCTTGACCACTTTCCCTTCGGCGATCAGCAGCTTGAACTCCCCCTCCGGCGTCTCGGTCAGCCGCGCCAGAGTCACCGGCCCGGGCTTGACCTCGAACTCCAACGTGCCCATGGCCCGGTCCTCCCCGGTCACTTGCCCGATGATCTTCTGGGTCTTCATCTTCGGCTTGGCCTTGGCCATGCCCGGCGGAAAGACCCCGCAGTGCCAGGCGCTGAACACGTTCCTACGTTTGTAGTGGCGGTTGTTCCAGTCGGCCAGACCCGCGGGGTTGCCCGAGGCCAGGCCCAGCAGGTGCATGGACATCGCCCCGTGGATGTCCACCTCGCAGGCCGCGGGGATGCCCCGCTGGCTGAACCGCGCCATCACCGTGCAGGGCGAGACCTCGAACTGCTCCTGGATCAAGGTCCAGCATTGCACGGCCAGCCCTTGCAGGTGGTATTTGCGCACGTGCATATCCAGCGCCAGCTCCAGCCGCGCCAGCCGCTCCACGCTCTTTTTGGGCACCAGGGAAGTGTCGGCCATGGCGCAGAGCTCGGCCATGACCTTCTTGATCCGGGCCGTATCCTTGATCGCGAGCGCCTCGGCGAAAATCTCGGCCAGGGGGAAGGGCAGCACCTTGACCTGGAACTGCTTGAGCAGCGAGACCTCGTTGAACACGCAGGTCTCGAACTCGAGCGGCCGCGGGCCGATCTGGCCGTAGCTCGATCCCCGGAGGCCGGCGATCACCTTGCAGGCGCGGGCGAAGCGCTCGAGGTCGCGCAAGAACCCTTTTTCATCCGGGAAGCAGATGGGCGCTTGGGGGAAGGCGTAGCAAATGCCGCGGTGGCGGAGGGCCGTGCCGATGGAGAGGGTGCCGCAAAAGGCGTCGCGGCGGTTGGCGGCCGGGGTGAGCCGGCCCTCTTCCTTGCACCCGAACACGAACACCGGCACCCCGATGTCCGCCGCTTCCGCGGCCGGGATTTCGTTCCCGAAGTTCATGGCGCCGATCACCACCCCGGCCACCTTTTCCCGGCGGAACAGCTCCGCGGCCTTTTTTCCTTCTTCCAGGCTCTCCACCAGGCCGTGCCGGCAAAGCCGCTCGTCCGGCGCCACCGCCTGGATCCCCGCTTGCGAGAAAGCCCGGAGCGTGGCCTGCCGCATCTTCCGGGCCAATTCCGGACTGAATACCGCCCGGTGGGCCGGGACCAAGCCGATCTTTATTCCCAAGGATTTCATCCCGTTCCTCCTTCAAATTTTCCTTCTGCAAACCTTTATCGGCTATGCTATCATAGCCGTTTGGGAGATTCCAAGCGATGAGTCTTCGCCTGTTGCCCAGACCCCGCTCGCTCGCGCTGAGTCGAGCCGCGGTCTCCTTTCCGCCTCCGCTGGCGCTGCAATTTACCCTCAAGGCCCGGCCGCAGGAAAGAGTCCTGCGGGAACTTTTTCAGCATCACGGCCTCCTCGCCGAGGCCCGAGAGCTGCCGGTCGAGTTGGGTGAATGCCTGGGGCTGGCCTGGGGCCGCGGACCTTTCCAAGGAATTTTGCTGGAAGCCAAGCGCGCGCTGGACCGGATCGAAACCCGCTGGCCGGAACAGGCTTACGCCGTCGAAATCGCGCCTCATGCCGTGGCCGCGGCCGGCCGCGGCGCCGCCGGCCTGTTTTACGCGGTCCAGACCTTGCTGCAGCTTAGGGGCCGCGACGGGTCCTGGCCTTACGGGAGCATCGCCGACGCGCCCGCGCTCGGCTGGCGCGGCCTGCTCTGGGACGTAAGCCGGGGCCAGGTGCCCACGCTGGAGCTGCTGAAGACGCTGGTGGACCTGCTCGCCTCGCTCAAGCTGAACCTGCTCACCTTCAACCTTGAACACACTTTTGCATACGCCAGGCACCCGGCGATCGGCCGGGGCCACGACCCGCTCACCCCGGGAGAAGTCCGCGAGCTGGTGGATTACGCCCGGCCCCGGCAGGTGGAGGTGGTGCCGGCCCAGCAGTCGCTCGGCCACCTCGACCACGTGCTCAAGCTGCCCGAATATCGGCGCCTGGCCTATGACCCGCAAGCGCTCTGGTCGCTCGATCCGGCCCGGCCCGAGAGCTACCGGCTGCTCGAAGACCTCTACGAGGAGCTGATCCCCTGTTTTGACTCTTCCTTTTTCAACGTCTGCTGCGACGAGCCCTTTGACCTGGCCCGCCGCTTCGAGGCCAGCCGCTTCGAGGGCAAAAGTTTTGCCCAGGTCTATCTCGATCACCTGCTCCGGCTTAAGTCCATCCTGGATCGGCACGGCAAGACCATGATGGTCTGGGGCGACATGCTCCTCGCCCATCCCGAGCTGCTCGCGCAAATTCCCCGGGACGTGATCGTCCTGGACTGGCAATACGGCAGCGGCGCGCTCGAAGGCCCGGAGCATTACCGCCAGACCGTCGTACCGATCGCCGCCGCCGGGCTCCGATTCCTCACCTGCACCTGCACCTGGAACCTGATGAAGATTTTCACCAACCTCGACCTGCTCGCCCAGAACCACCGCGCTTTTATTCCCGAGGGCATCGCCCGCGGCTCGATCGGAAACATCGTCACCCACTGGGGCGACCTCGGACACATGAGCCTGCTCGGGCCGACCCTGCCCGCGCTGGCCCTGGCCGCGGAGTGGTCCTGGAGCGGGCGGGAACGGGCGGAGGCGGACCTGGACCGGGCCTATTCCTGGTCTATGTTCGGGGACGGCGAGGGCCGGGCGGCGAAGCTCATGCGCAAGCTGAATGAGGTCAACCATTTGTTAGCCGGACCGGCCGGACTGGGCGACGTGGGCTTCCTGGTCTTTTTCGACGAGCCGCTCGCCGGCGACCTGATCCGGGGAGTTCCCGACCCGGGCGCCAAGGCGGCGGAACTCCGGGCGCTCGCCGATCAGGCTCATGCAGAATTGCAAGAGCTACCGGCCGGGGAGGGAAAGAACCTGCGCTGGCTCTGCGACCTGGAGCTGCCCATCGCGCAGGTCCGGGTGTTGGCCGCGAAGCTCTCCTTGTTGGCCCGTTTCCAGGCCGACTATCCGGGCTTGCCCCCGGCCGCGCCGGAAGTGGTGGAGGAAGTGCTGACCGGCCTGGCCCAGGGCTTTCGCGAGTTGCCGGCCCTGATCCAGGCCGCGGCCGAGACGCTCACCCGGCGCTGGCTGGACCAGGCCAAGCGCTCGGACCTGGACTTGAACCTGGCGCGGTATGCCCGGCTCATCGAGGCCGGCTCGCGCCGGGCCGAGCAGCTCGAGAAGATTCTGCAGGATTACCGGAGCGGCGTTCCCCTGCCTCCGCTCGCCCAGGTGACCGACGCGCCTGAATTCGCGGAGTTCAAGTTCGACGCCCTGGCGGAAATGGGCGTCAAGCACCTGCTGGTCAAGGCCGGCGCATGACTTCCTCGGAAATCGCCGCCTTCCTGGCCGGCTTCGCTGTGATCCTGGGCCTGGCCCGCCTGCTCGGGCACCTGGCGCGAATGCTCAAGCAGCCCGCGGTCATCGGCGAGATCGTGGCCGGCATCCTCCTGGGCCCAACCCTTTTCGGCACTTTCTTCCCAGAACTTTCTCACCAGCTCTTCCCCGGCTCCTTTCATTTCAAAGCGGCCTTTAACGCGCTGGCCACGCTCTCCATGTGCCTGCTCATGGTGGTGGCCGGGATGGAAGTGGAGTTGTCGGTCATCCGGCGGGAAGGGGCCCGGGCCGGCATCATCGGCGCCACCGGCACGGTCCTGCTCGCCCTGGTGGCGCTGGCGCTCGGCTTTTCCTACCCCGCCTTCTGGGGCAGCGGCGAAATCCCGCCACACGTCTTCGCGCTCTTTTTCGCCACCGCCATCGCCATTTCCGCGCTGCCGGTGATTATCCGCATCCTGATTGATCTCCGTCTGTTCAAGTCCAACTTCGGCATGATGGTCACCGCCACCGCCATGCTCAACGACCTCTGCGGGTGGTTCCTGTTCTCGGTGGTCATGGCCCTGGCCGGAGCCGGCAAAGCCCACCCGCGCTCGCCCCTGCTCACCATCACCCTCACCCTGGGCTTGGTCATTTTCAGTTTAACCGCCGGCCGCCGACTGGTCAATTGGCTTTTGCCCAAGGTGCAGCGGAACTTCACCTGGCCCGGCGGCGTGCTCACCTTCATCGTGGTGCTCTCCCTGGTCAGCGCCGCGGTCACCGAGTGGATCGGGGTCCACGCCGTGCTCGGCGCGTTCCTGGGCGGAGTCATGTTCAGCGATTCGCGCTTCCTGGAAGACAAGACCCGCGAGATCACCGACCAGTTCATCTCCAACATCTTCGCGCCCATCTTCTTCGCCTCCATCGGGTTCCACGCCAACTTCGCCGCCAACTTCCGGCCCGGGCTGGTGCTGGCGGTGCTGCTGCTGGCCCTGGCCGGCAAAGGGCTGGGCTTTTATCTCGGCGCGCGCTGGGCCAAAATCTACCAGCCCGAATCTTATGCCACCAGCTTCGCCCTGCTCAGCAGCGGCACCATGGGCATCATCCTCGGCCTGGTCGGCCTGGAAGCCGGTTTTATCACCCACGAGCTCTTCGTGGCCCTGGTGATCATGGCCCTGGTCACCTCCATCCTGAGCGGGCCGCTGCTCTCCGCTTCTCTCAAGCTGCACCAGCGAAAGGGGATTGTGGAGTTGCTGGACCCGGGCCTCTTTGTGGCCGACCTCCAGGCCACCAACCCGGCGGAGGCGATCAGCGCCCTGGCCCGGCCCCTGGCCCGGGTTACTGACCTGGACGCGGACGTGATCGCCCGGGTGGTGGCCGACCGGGAAGAGCTGATGAGCACCGGCCTGGGCTGGGGCCTGGCCATTCCCCACGGCCGGATTCCGGGCCTGAAAAAACCCTACCTGGTCGTGGGCCGCTCCCGCCAGGGCATTGACTTCAAGGCGCCGGACGACAAGCCCAGCTATTGGATCTTCCTGGTCGTCACCCCGGAACGCGCCGACGTCGAGCAGATCCATATCCTCGCCGCCATCGCCCGCCGCTTTAATGACGAGAAATTCCGCCACGAGCTCCGCGCCATTGACACCTTTCACCAGTTCCGCCACCTGATCGAGACGACCAGCGACGCGGACTCGCCGGGCGGGCTTTAGGGTAGTGGATCAAAATTTTCTTTATAGAGTAGGGGCGGTTCGCGAACCGCCCCTACCCAAAGCATGCCGATCATTAATTGTCAATCCATTATTGAAACACTACACTAGGGATTTTTTTCCGCGCGGAGGATGAAGAGGGTGATTTCCGGCGGGCAGTTGAGCCGGAAGGGCCAGCCCACGGTGCCGGTGCCGCGGGAGGTGTAGAGCGTCTGGCCGGCGACGCGGTAGAGCCCGGAAGGACGTTGGAAGCCGAGGTGGGCGAGCCCGGGCAGCCCGAAGGGCAAGCGGAGCTGGCCGCCGTGGGTATGGCCGGCCAGGGTCAGGGCGACGGGCCGGCCCTGGACCCGTTCAAAGGCGGAAGGTCGGTGCGCGAGCAGGATCACCGGCAGGCCGGCCGGGCAATCGGCCAGGTAATGGGGGATCATTTCCTCCCAGGGGTCGGCGCCGGTCCAGTTCGCGCCCGAGTCCTCCATCCCCAACAGCGCCAGGCGCGCCCCGCGCTCTTCCAGGCCCAGGCACTGGTTGCGCAGGACGTGGAACCCCCGTTCTTCCATCCTCTTCGACACCGCCTCGGCGCCGGTGTAAACGTCGTGGTTGCCGATGATGGCGTAGCGGCCCAGCCGGGGCTTTAACCCTTCCAGGCCGTCGGCCAGCACGTGCACGTAGTCGGGATGATGGTCCACCATGTCGCCGGTGAGCACGAACAGGTCGGGCTGGAGCTGCATGATCATCTCGCCGATGCGCTCCATCTCCGCCCGCGCGTTCCACCAGGCCACGTGCGGGTCCGATAACTGCACCAGCCGGATGCCGCTCTGCTCCGGGGGCAACCCGGGGATAATCACTTCCTGGGTCGTGATCCGGGGCGGCCGCAGCGTGCCGGCCAGACCGATGATGGTGGCCAGGGTCCAGAGCCCGATCCCGGAAAGCATGACCGCGCGCAGGCCGGGCAAGACCCAGGGCCAGCCTGAAAGCCAGCCGGCGGCGCGGCCGAGGATGATGACGGGCGCGAGGAAGAGGAGGAAGGCGAGCCAGTTGAAGTGCCAGGCGAAGCAGGGCCGCACGACCAGGGCCGCGGTCAGGAGCGAGGGCTGGCGGGCGTGTCCGGCCAGGCCCATCAGGTAAGGCAGGGGCAGGCTGAAGAGCACAAAGCCGGCGACGGCGCCGATCGCCCAGCGGCCCTGGAGTTTGAGACCCCAGATCAAGATGAAAGCCGCCAGCGCCTGCAGGCCGATCAGGACCGCGGTAAAGATTGCTCGATCGCCCATCTCTCTTTTTCTCCTGGTCGAACCTATTGTGCCAGATATCGGCCGCAGCGCAAGACCGCTTTGCGGATGGAGCCGCTTTCTGGTAGAATCGCGCCGAAGGACAGGAGGAGGACAATGAGGATGAAAGATCTTTGGGTGTTGGTCGGGGCCTTCCTCATCCCGGTCGGCGCCGGAGCCGCGGACCTGCCGGCCGCGCCGGGCGTCAGCTTCAGCGGCTCGCCCACTTATATTTCTGAATTCGCAACCCGCTTCCGCGACAACGGCGGCCCGCTCAGCCCCTACGGCAGCCACTTCGGGCTCAAGGCGGAGGCGGGCTCCCGGGAGTTCGCCGGGGTCCGGCACTTCGCCTGCGCCACCGGCCGGAACATCCTGGATTACTCGCGCACCGGACTGGTGGGCATCAGCTCGGTCCGGTTCCGGAAGAACGGCGAGCTGATCCGGGAAGCGGAAGAGCGCACGATCCGGTTCGACTACTTCGGCTGGCAGGAAGACGCGCGCTTCCCCGGTTTTCAGGCCGAAGCGTTCGTCTCTTTCCTCGGCCTGGACCAATACCTGCTCAGCGTTCGCCTGCAAAACCCCGGAACCGCGCCGCTGTCCCTGCAGCCGGTCTTTTACTTCCAAAAGAGCGGGGAAAAGCTTGCCCAGACTCCCTCCGGCCCGGCCGAGGCCGCGGTCTTCCAGTTCTCGGTCCAGCCGATCTTTGTCCGGGCCCAGAATTTCCTGGCGATCTGGCCTTCCGCCCCGGCCGAGGTCCAGCCGGGAGAAGCGCGCGGCGACTTCCAGTTGATCGGAGAAGAGATCTCGCTGGCGCCGGGAGAGAGCCGGTGGTTCTGGTATCTCTTCGGCTACTCGCCGGACAGCGCCGAGGCGGCGCTGAAGCTCACTGAGCTGGCGCGGGCCGAGTTCCCGGGGCCGGAGGCGGCCTGGCAGCAGATGCTCGCCTTCCGCGACCGCCTCTTCTCGGCGCTGCCCCCGCCGCACCTTAAGCCGGAGGAGTCCGACTACCTGGACCTTTACCGGATGGCCGCGGCCGCGCTTCATAACGCGCTCTACGCGCCCCGGGGCAAGATGCAGTATTGGGCCTGCGTGCCCACCAAGGTGCACTACAACTGGTTCTGGCTGTGGGACTCGGGCTTCCAGGCGCTGGGCTACAGCGAGTTCGCCCCGGACCTGGCCCGCGAGGTCATCCTTTCCATCTTCCAGGCCCAGCAGCCGGACGGGTTCATCGCCCACATGGCGGACGAGCGGGCGGAGCCGCTCACCCCCCATTCCCAGCCGCCGGTGTTCGGCTTTTCCGCGGGCAAGATGATCGCGCGCTCGGCCGGGGACCCGGGCTCCCGGGAATTCGAGCAGGCGATGTACGAGAAGGGCGGGCGGTTCCTGGCCTGGTGGAAGCAGGCGCGGGATGAGGACCAGGGCGGCCTCTTCGAATACATCAGCCAGGACGAGGGGGGCTGGGACAACTCGCCCCGCGCCGACTACGTGCCCAAGCTCATGTTCATCAACTACTACGGCTACCTGGGCGAGCTCCTGGGGTCCAAGGTCAAACCTCTTGATAATGCAGATTTGAATGCCTGGATCTACTTTTACTACCGGGCCATGCGCGACTGGGCGGAGGACCTGGGCCGGCCCGGGGAAGCCGCCCGCTGGCAGGAGCAGGCGATGGCGCTCGCGGCCAAGGTGGACGAGGTGATGTGGGACGAAGAACGGGGCTGCTGGTTCGATACCTGGCACTGGCGGGGCTCGCAGCAGAACCACCCCTTCCCGGTGCTGACCCCGGCCGTGTGGTTCCCGGCCTTTGCCGGCGCCACCCTGGACGAGCGCAAGGCGCGGACCTGCATCGAGCGGCACCTGCTCAACCCGGAAGAGTTCTTCGGGCCATATCCGATCCCGACGGTGGCCTACAACGACCCCCGCTTCGACCGCAGCACTTCCGGCTGGACCGCGAGCATCTGGCTGGTCACCGCCTACAGCGCGCTGGAGGCTCTTTTCAAGTTCGGCTACGAGGACGAGGCCCAGGAGCTGCGGGCGCGGCTGCTCCGGATGATGGCCGGCCAGAAGGACCGCCGGGGCATCTACGAGACCTACGACCCCCTCACCGGCCAATACCGAAATGAATACTCAACCGGGGGCTACGCTTCCTTCCAGTTCGGCTGGAGCTCGGCCTTTACCCTGGAGCTGATCCTGGAGCGCTTTCAGGAAGAGCGGTTCGTCTTCGCCGACACCGGAAAGATCCAGGGCTTCATCCGCCGGGCCGAGGATTTCACCACCCGCGCCGCCTTCTACCGCGTCCAGGCCGGGCGGGATGTGCCCCGGGTGGAACTGGAGAGCGCGGACGGAAAGCCGCTGCGGGAGAGCCGCCGGCTCCGGATCAAGCTCAGCGATCCCTACCAGGCGCTGGCGCAAAACGCCTTCCAGGTCTGGATAGAGGGAAAACCCTTTGCGCTGGAGCTGGAAAAGGAATCGGTCCTGAGCCTGGACTGATTCGGACGCGGTCCCGCTTACTTCCCGCCGGCTCCGGGCCGCGACGCGGCGACGGCATCGGCCAGGGTCCGGGCGATCAACTCCAGGCCCCGGGCGTTGGGGTGAATGATGTCCTTCTCCGGGTGGTCGAAGAAATTTTCCACGCCGCGCTCCTGAAAAACCGTTTCCAGGTCAGCCACGGGCACGTTTTCTTCCCGGCCCACTTCGCGCACCAGTTGGTTATAGCGCCGGTGGAGCGGCTCCAGGTCCGCGTTGGCGCGGATGAAGCCGAGCGCGGTGAAAAAGTCGGGGATCGAGTCCAGGCCGAAGCCGGCGGGCGCGGTGCCGAGGACCACGGTCACGCCTTGCTCGCGGCCGGCGCTGACCATGGCCAAGAGGTTCCGGCGAAAGCGGTCCTCCGGCACCCGCAGCTTCAACTCCCGGGACTCGGCCGGGCGCAGGCGGGAGGCGAGGTAGTTGAGAGCCTGGTAGGAGCGGAGCCGGGCCAGGAGGTCGCGCAGCTTGAACAGACCGGGGTTTTTCGCCTGCTGTTCGTGGTCGGAAAAGCCCTGGACCAGCCAGTGGTCGTTCCAGCCGAACAACACCGTGACCGCGTCGGGCCGGGTCTCGAGCGCCTGGCGGGTGAGCAGTTGCCGCCCCTGCCAGCTCGAGTAGCCGGGCACGCCCAAATTGAATACCTGCACCTGCTTCCCGGGAAGGCCGGCCGAAAGGTAGCGCTGGAGCAAGGAGGGATAGTCCGCGGCCGGGAGGCCGAAGGTGACCGAGTCGCCCAGGCAGGCGACGCGGAAAGTTCCGGGAGTTTTGGCCAAAGGGATATCCGGCCCGCGGAAGCCTTGGCCATTCAGTTTAGGATAGCCGTGGCCGAAGTCGTAGCCGGGCTGCATCCGCCAGAGGAGCAGGGGGTCGGGGAGGAAGACCCGGTGGAGCTCGGCGGGGTTGGGATAGGCGAACTGCATGTAGCCCAGCGAGCGCTGGTAGCGGAAGCCGAGAGCGCGGAGCCCGAGCTCGGCGCCGGCCAGGAGGAGCAGGGCGGGCAGGAGGGCGAAGCCGAGCTTAAGGAGCCGGGGTCGCTTCATGGCGTGGCTTCCAGGTAGCGCTGGAACTGGGGCGTGGCTTCCACCAGGGGCGCGAGGGCCTGAGCGATGAGCCGGTGGCCCTCGGCGTTGGGGTGGCCGTTGTCAATCATCAGGGCGAACCAGTCCGGGTCCGGGAGCTTCTCGCCCTGGGCCCGCCGGCGGCTGAGCTCATGGCGGAAGAGCTCGCGGAGGTCGAGCTCCGGCGCCTTGAGATCGCGGGCCAGGGCCGCAGTCAGTTGCGAGGGGTCCTCCAGGGTCCAGGCCGGGGGCAAGGACACGCCGGCCTTCTCCGCTTCTTGTTTCAGATTGGAATAATTGTGGTCTCGGGGCAGGGAGGGGAAGTCCACGTTGAGCAGGATGAAGCCGGCGCCGAGCTCTACCGCGCGGCGCTTGACCGCGGCCGCGTTCTCCGCGAACTCCTCTGGGCTGACCTTGCGCTGGAGGCGGGGGAGGATGGTCCTGGGATCGAGCGAGAGTCCCTGGCGCCGGCGCTCCAGGTAGATCACCCCGGCGCGGAGCAGCTTGTAAACCTGGAAGCGGGAGAGGAAGACCTGGACCGGCGAGATCTTCCAGGTGCCGGTGGCCAGGTGCTCGGCGTCGCTTTGGAGCGCGGGCAGGCGGTCGTTGGGCCCGAAGGCAAAGAGCACCAGGTCGGGGGCGAAGGCGGCGGCTTCGCCGAGAAAGAGCTCGCGGCCCTGCAAGGAGGTGTAGCCGGTCACGCCCAGGTTCAAGACCTGGAAGCGCCGGCCCGGGTGGCGTTTCCGCAAAGAGGCCTGCAGCTCGTAAGGATAGGTCTCGTCGTCGCCCACGCTCCAGCCGAAGGTGGTGGAGTCGCCCAGGCAGGCGATGCGGAAGACGCCGGCCGGCTTTTGCGGATTGAAGCCGGCGCCGCGGAAGCCGAGGTTGTTGAGCAGCACCGGCCGGCGATAGACCTCGGGATCGGAGAGGAGCTGGTTGGGCTTGAACCGCCAGAACACGCGGGGGTCAAAGGTGACGGTGGGGTTGGCCACCCGCCGGAGACGGGAGAGGTCCAGGAGCGGCAGGCCCAGGAGATCGGCGTTGAAGTTGTAATAGAAAGCGAAGTCGTGCAGGCGCAAGACCATTTCCAGGCCGCCGAAAAACAGGACCGTGACCAGCAGGCTGAAGCAGAGGCGTTTGCGCAAACTCATTTTGCCAAGGTCCTTTCGTAAACCCGCTCGAGCCCGGCGGCCAGGCTCTTAAGGTCAAAGCGGCCCGGGAGCCTTTGCCGGCCGCCTTGGGCCAGGCGCTGGCAAAGCGCGGGGTCGGTCATGACCTGGAAAATCTTTTCCGCCAACTCGCCGGCCTGCCCCCGGGCAACGAGCAGACCGCTCACGCCGTCTTCCACCGCCTCGGGAATGCCGCCCACCCGGCTCGCCACCACCGGCAGGCCCGCGGCCATGGCCTCGAGCAGAACCAGGCCAAAGGCTTCCTGAAAGCTGGGCAGGACCAGGGCCGAGGCGCGGGCGTAACGGTCGCGCAGCTCGGTTAGGGGCAGCCCGGGAAAAAAGCGGACCGGCAGTCCCAGGGAGAGAAGCTTCCCGGCCAGGCGGGCGTGGGGATATTCGTCGCCGATCACTTCCAGCCGGAGCTTGGGCAGCCGGGCCCGCAAGCGGCGCAGGGCGGAGAGCAGGACCGGCAGGCCCTTGCGGAAACAGTCGCGGCCCACGAGCAATATCAGCGGCTCGCGCGGGCCCGGCGCCGACGCGAACGCTTGCGGATCAATGCCGAGCGGGACGAGGTGGACATTGGACCCGGGCACGGCCTCGGCCACGGCGCGGGAGTGGACGATCACGCTTTTCGCCAACTTGAGCACGGCCAGGTGGTGCCGGCGGCGGAAGGGCCGGATGAGCCAGCGCAGGGGCAGGTCCGGCGCGGGGAACAGCGCCCACTCGGTCCAATAGTGGTCGTGGAGGTCGGCAACGATCGGCCCCTTGAGCGAGCGGACCAAAGAGAGGGAGACGCGTTTGAGGTCAAGGATGTGGACCAGGTCCCACTCGCCGGGGGGCGGGCCGCTGAAAAAGCCGAGCGTGTGCCGGGGCGCGAGCGCTTGCTCCACCAGCGCGCGGTAGCTCTGGGGCCCGGTGCGGGGTCCGGTCTCTTCAATCAGGCAGGCGATGCGCATGGCGCTCAAAAAAGTGAAAGTCCTCGATGGTCTTCGAGGGTTCGTAGTTCTGGGTCAGGAATTCCCAGAATGGGGGGAAGCTCCGGGCCTGGGTGAGCGAGTCTTCCGGCTCGAGCGCGTTTTGATCGCCCGCGACCAGGATGATCACGCGGGGCGGGGCCTGCGTAAGGTCGTGCAGAAAAACTTCGCGCGCCTGCTCGCGCCATTGCTCCGCGCCGGCGCTTTTCGGGGTGAAAGTGAGGGGGTAGTCGGAGTGGAAGCGCGTGGGCGCGAAGCGGGCGGCCAGGTAATTGATGCCCGGCTCGTAACCGAAGACGAGAATCGTGTCGCTCGGCGCGGTGTGATGGCGCAGGTAGTCGGCCACGTGCCAGGTGGCGTAGAAGTTGAAGTCGGCGCCGGGTTCGCGGAAGCGGGCGAAGTATTGGTCGCGGTCCACCTGGCCGAGGAGGTATTGGGGGGTCTGGTAGTGGCTTTGGAGGAGCGCATAGAAGCGGAGCCCCAGCGCCGCCTGCACCAGGAACAAGGCCCAGGCGAGATAAGAGAGCGAGCGCTGGAGGTTGTCGTAGATCCAGCGGATGCCGCCGGCCGCGAGCAGGGCCAGCGGCGGGATCACCACCAGCCAGTGATAGAGGAAGAACTTGGTCTGGAGGAACACCTGGGCCAGGGCCTGCGCGGTCCAGGCGAGAAGCAGGAGCCGGCGCCGATCGAAGATGCCGGCCAGGGCCAGGAGCACGAGCAGGCCGAAGACCATCCAGGTCCCTTTGCCGGCCAGGGCCAGGGCCTGGGGCCATCCCTGCCCCGGAGTCAGGCCGGCGTGGAAGGTATTGAACCGGATCAAGTCGGAGTAGAGATCGGCGAGCGCGCCCTTGGCGGCGAAGTAAAGGACCCAGGGGAGAATCCCGGCGAGCAGCCCGCCGGCGTAGCTCAAGCCGGCGGGTTTGCCGGTCGGGCGGGCGGAAGCCGGGCCGAAGAGGAAGAGGGCGTGGAGCACGGCCGTGGGCTTGAGGGCCACGGTCTGGGCCGCGACCAGGCCGGCCAGGAAACGGCTGGGATGGCCGGGGCGCAGCGCGAGGCCCAGCGAGAGCGGGAAGAGCGGGAGCATGAAGGTCTCGGCTTCCGCATTCCACCAGCAGGAGTTGAAGACCGCGAACAAGGGCAGCGCGGTGAAAAGGGCGGCGGTGAGGGCGAAGCGCTTTTCCAGGACGATCCTGGCGGCCCAGTAGGCCAAGAGGACCGCGCTTAAGCGGGCGAGGACGTCGGCCAGGTTGACGCCCCACATCGCGCCCTTGGAAAAGGAGAGGGCGGCGGCATAGACGGCGTAGAGGAGCGGGCCTTTGTGCTCGAAGGCGTCGCGAAAAGGGATGCGGTCGTTGACCCAGGCCCAGGCAACGTAGGCGTAGATGCCCTGGTCGCGGAGGAAGGGGAGGGGAAGGATGATGAGGCTCGCGAGCCCGAAGAGCGCGAGCAGGAGCAGGAGCGGAAGCAGGCGGGATTTAGGTTCGCTGGCCATGGGCTTGTCTTCTTCGGTGGGTTTCGACCAGGCCGGGATAGTCCGAAGCGAGCCAGCGGGAGATGTCCGCCGGGGCCGCGGTGCGCAGGGGCCGCTGCGACCGGCGCCACTTGATCTGCTGGCCGAAAGCCATGACCGCGTCCATCCGGGCCTTGATGGCGTGGAAGTTTCCTTCGAAGAGGATGGCGCGCCAGACGGTGAGGGCGTTGTAAAGGAAGATCCAGCCGAAGTTGGAGAAGATCGCGGAGAGCGGCCAGTCGCGCCAGATGGTCCAGAGGCGGTTGCGGTGGAGGTAATAGGTCTTGGGGAGGTTGATCGCGTCGGCCGTGGCCGAGTGGCGGTGGCGGACGCGGGCGGCATTGGCGAGCAGACAGCGCCAGCCGGCCCAGCGCGCGCGGAAGGCCAGGTCCGCGTCCTCATAGTAGCAAAAGTATTGCTCGTCAAAGAACCCGATCCGGTCGAGCATGGCCTTGCGATAAAGCGCGGCGACGCCGGAAGGCCCGAAGACCTCTTCCCAGGCCGGCAGCTCGGAGTCGGGCCGGTCGAGTTCGCCGATGCCGCGCAAGTAAACCAGGCCGTTCTTGGCCGGGAGCAGGCCGATGGAGTCCAGCGCCGGCGGCTCCGCGTCGGTGAGCACGCGCGAGGCGACCATGCCCACGTCCGAGCCGGATTCGGCCGCGAGAAGGAGCGCGGCCAGCCAGCCCGGCTCGGGCACGGCGTCGTTGTTGAGGACGGCCAGGAAGCGGCCGCGGCATTGGCGTAGTCCATAGTTGCAGGCGCCGGCAAAGCCCAAGTTCGAGTCCAGCTCGATCAGGCGGAGCTGGGGATCCGCGCGCCGCGCGGCATGGCCGGAGCCGTCGGTGGAGCCGTTGTCCACCAGGATGATTTCGAAGTCGCGGAAGGTCTGGAGGGCAAGCCCGGCCAGGCAGTCGGGCAGCACCGCGGCGCCGTTAAAGTTGGGGATGAGCACCGAGACGGTTACGGGCATGGCCAGGCTCCGAGCAGGATCATGCGCTTGAGCTCAGCCAGGCTTACCTGCCGGCGCGCTTGCAAGGCCCGCCGGCGGGAGCAGCGCCGGGGCAGCCCGAGCAGGCCTTCCAGGGTCCCGGCCACAAAGGCGGGGAACTGCCGGGAGTAGAGGAGGTGGTAGGCGGCGCTGCGGATCAAGCCGTCGGCGATGTCCGGGGCCCAGGCGAAGAGCAGCCGGGCGGGGAGGTTTTGGCCGAGCACGAAGATCTTGTTGCGCGCGATCCAGCGGACCCGCTGCCCGCTCTCCTCGGGCCGGGGGCCGGGCCGGTCGCCCAGTTGGGTGGCCGCGCCCTGATGATAGACCACCGCCTCGGGCAAGAAGAGGCAGCGGTGGCCGAGCAGCCGGGAGCGGAAGCCGAGGTCCACGTCTTCCAGGTAGGCGAAGAAAGACTCGTCAAAGGGGCCGACCTCTTCGAACAGCCTGCGGCGAAAAAAAGCGGCCCCGGCCGAAGCGCTGAAGGTTTCGCAGACCCGTTCGAAGTCCGCGGCGCGGCGGCTCCGGCCGCGGGGACGGGGCCGGCCGTCGCGGGCATAGGCGTCGCCGGCCGAGTCCACCCGGTCGCGCTCTTCGCGGCGGAGCATGAGGGAGGCGAAGATGGCGGCCTGGAGATGGCGAAGGAGACCCCGGGCGCCGGCCAGGAGCCAGCGGGGGTCGGCGGCGGCGTCGTTGTTGAGGAGGGCGAGAGCCGGGGTCTGGGCGGCGCGGATGCCGGCGTTGACCGCGGCGGCAAAGCCGCGGTTGTGGTCAAAGCCGATCCAGCGCGGCCGCAGGGGATGGCGCTCGACCAGGGCGCGGGAGTCGTCCTGGCTGCCGTTGTCCACCACGATCACCGCGGCGGGCGGCAGGAGCTGGCGGGCCAGGGAATCGAGGCAGGCGGGGAGCACCTGTCGGCCGTTGTAGTTGGGGATGATCACCGTGATCTCGGGGAGGGAGCGGTTCATGATCGCCCGGCTTTACCTCTGGGACATCGGAACTAAAACTTTAGTTCAGGGGCACGGGTTTGAAACCCGTGGCACTTTTTGCTCAGGGGATTCCGAGCAGGCTCTTGGCGGTATCGAGGACGTTGCCGGCCTGGATGGGCTTGGTGATGTAGGCGTCCGCGCCCAGGGCCAGGGCGCGCTCGCGGTCCTCCGCCCCGCCCTCGGTGGTGATGATCATGATCGGGATGGTGCGGTACTTGACATCGCGGCGGACCAGGCTGATCAGCTTGAGCCCGTCCATAACCGGCATGTTGATGTCGGTGATAATCAGGTCGAAGCTCTGGGAGTTGAGCTTCTTGAGGCCTTCCACTCCATCCGCGGCTTCCACGATCTCAATGCCCTTCATCCGTTTGAGGGCGAAGAAAATCAACTGTCGCATGGTCGGGGAGTCTTCCACCACCAGAATTTTCAAGTCGGGCATTCCGGTTCCGTCCTTATTGCGGTTTAGTCAAAAGCTCCATGAACCCCTTGATGGTATGGAGCTTGCGCTCGGCTTCCGAGTAGAGCCGCGAGCTGAAAATGGCCGTGGCCGCATGGCCGGCCAGGAGAGTAAACAGCTCGTAGTCCACGTTGGCGAACTGGGTCTTCTGCGGCAAGAGCTTGTAGAGCACGATGACGCCGATCACCTCGTCCTTGATCTTGAGCGGGATGCAGACCAGGGGGTGGCTGAGGGAAGAGGCGGTCGCGCCTTCTTCCAGGCCGGGGGAGTAATAGTTCTCGCCGGAGACGGCCGCTTGGCCGATGATGCCCTCGCCCAGGGGGATGGCGGGAATCCCCTCCAGGGAGATCCCTTCCATGGCCACCGGCTTCAGAATCTGGGTCTTCTCCTCCAGGAGAAAGATGCCGAACTCCTCGGCCCCGATCAGGTTGATGATAATCTCCATGATGATCCGGGTCACCTCATCAAAGTCGAGGGTGGAATGGAGCTGGTAGGAGCAGACGTAGAGGTTGGCCAGGTTGTTGTTCTCTTCCTCGATCTCCACGTAACGGGTGGCCACGACCTGGTTCTGCTCTTCCACCAACTGGTACTGCTCGAGCAGGCGCGCCTTTTCCCCCTCCAACTGCCGGATCTGCTGTTGCAAGTAGCGTTGTTTATCTTCCAGCGAATCGCTCAAGTTGACCTTCCGGTTTTCCTCGGAGAGCTCGACCACCCGGAAGCGCAGCCGCTCGTTCTCCGCCATCAGTTCCTTGGTAAACTCCACGCTCCGCGACATCAACTGGACGATTTCCGCGGGCTCTCCGCCGGTCTGATTGTCCAAGGGCTTCTCTTCACTCACGACGCTTTCCTCCCCCGCTCGCACTCGCGCACAATTTCCAGCGCCATCTCATCCAAATCCGCCACCCGGTCCACCTTCTGGGTCGCAAAAGCCTCCCGGGGCATGCCGAAGACAATCGCGGTCCGCTCCGATTCCGCCAGGGTCCGGCCACCCGCCTCCTTGACGGCGACAATCCCGTCCCGGCCGTCGTTGCCCATGCCGGTGAGCACCACCGCGAGCAGCCGGGGCCCGTAAATCCGGGCCGCGGAGCGGAACAGCTCGTTGACCGAGGGCACGTATTTATCTTCCGGTGCCCGGGGCTCATTCTTCACCCGGACCTCCCCGCTCTGCTCTTGCAGGGTCATGTTAAAACCGCCGGGCGCGATCAGGACATGGCCCGGCTGGACCCGGTCGCCGTCTTCGGCCTCCTTGATGGCCAGGTTGGAGTTGCGCCCCAGCCGCTCGGCAAAGGCGCGGGTAAACCCGGCCGGCATGTGCTGGCTGACCACGAAGCCGGTGGGCAGCCCGGTCGGCAGGGAAGAGAAAACATTCTGGAGGGCGGAAGGCCCGCCGGTGGAAGCGCCGATCGCGACCAGGTCAATCACCGGCTGGTCCGAGGGCGGAGGCAGGGCCGGCGCGAGCACCCGCCGCGGCGGGCTTTCCCGGTTGAGCAGGCGCTGGACGTTTTTGATCCTGAGCTGAGAGACCAGGTTGATCTTGAGCAGGAGGTCCTGGCGGAGCATATCGGCGCCCTTGAGGTGGTCGCTGGGCTTGGCCAGGAAGTCCACCGCGCCCAGCTCCAGGGCCTTGAACACGTTCTTGTCTTCGTGCCGGGCGCTGATGACCAGCACCGGGGTGGGCAGGCTTTTCATGATGATGCGCAGGAAGGTGAAGCCGTCCATCCGGGGCATTTCCAGGTCCAGGGTGATCAGGTCCGGCCGAGTGTCAAAGGCTTTCTTGATGCCCTCCTCCCCGTCCCGCGCCACCCCCACCACCCGCGCCCGGCCCGACTCTTCCAGGATGTCGGCGATCACCCGGCGGTTGAAGGCCGAGTCGTCAATGACCAGGACGCGGATCAGGGGGTCCATGCTCTTAGTCCTTCCCCTCGTGCGGCGGCTTCTGGTAAACCAGGTCATGGCGGAGGTGGCGAAGCCGGAAGGCGGTGGACAGGTTCATCAGCGACTCGGAATGGCCGAGCAAAAGAAACCCTTCCTCGCGGAGCAGCCGGTAAAACTGGGCCACCAGCTGGCGCTTGGATTCCAGGTTGAAATAGATGATGACGTTTCGGCAGAAAATGATGTCCAGGTTCAGCAACGGGGGCGATTTCTCCGCCAAGAGCAGGTTGAGGACGTTGAAATGCACCAAGTCCTTGACCGCGGGGAGGATCTGGTATTTGCCGTTGAGCTTGGTGAAATATTTTTGCAGGTAATACTCGTCGGTGACCCGGAAGGAAGCGGCCGAATAAATGCCTCGGCGAGCGATTTCGATCATAGTCGCCGAGATATCACCGGCCAGGATTTCGACCTTCCAGTCGGAGAAGGCCTGGCTCTCGAGGATGAGCATGGCGATGGTGTAAGGTTCTTCTCCCGAGGAACAGCCGGCGCTAAAGATCCGCAACCGGCGCTCTCCCGTGGCTTCCTTGCGCGCTTTGATCTCGGGCAGGATCTCCTCCCGGAAGGCCCGGAGCTGGAAGTCTTCCCGGAAGAAATAGGTCTCGTTGGTGGCCAGGTTTTCCACCAACAGGCTCAACTCCTGGGACCCGGCCGACGGCCGCTGGAGATAGAGGAGGTACTCCCCGAAACTGCGCAGGTGCCGCGCCTCCAGCCGGCGGAGCAGGCGCCGCTCGACCAGGTATTTCAGCTCCTGGTCAAAGTAAAGCCCGCAAAAGCCGGCGATGCGGTCCCGCACCCAGGTGAACTCCGCGTCGCTGAGCGGCGCCACCGGCACCGGCTGGGGAACGCGGGCGACCAGGGGGCCGGTGTCCTGGAGCAGCTCCCGCACCTGGTCCTGGATGGTGTCTTCCTGACCCCGCAGCACCTGCTGAAAGAGGTCGGGGGAAGAGGCGCGGATCCGCGCCAGCGCCCAGGTCAGCTCGGGCTGCAGCGCGTCGTCGTTGAGCGCGCGGAAGAGTTGGCGGAGCGCGTCCGCGGTGGCGATCAGGGCGAGGAGGTGGACCGCGCCCCGCTTGGTGAACTGGTGGGTGGAATCGAGGAACTCGGCGATGGAGGCGGAGCTCCCGTTCCCGAAGACCTGGCGGAGCGAAATTTCGATGGCGCGGCGCAAGCCCTGCTCCGGAGTCTTCTTGTGGACGTTGGCCAGGGACCGGATCGCGGCCTGCCGCGAGCTCTTGGAGGGATCGGACAGACCCTGGATCAGCAGGGCCACCGCTTCCTCGCTGAAGCTTTGCCCCAGCGCCTCGAACACCGCCCGCCGCAGCGCCTTACGCTCGGCCAGCCGCCGGATGACCGGGAAGGGAATTTCCCGGTCCATCTTGCCCAGGGTGTGCAGCGCCGCAAACGCCGAAGTGTACTCATCCTCTTCCAGCACCCGCAACAGCCGGTTAAAGGCCCGCTCGCTCTGGTGCTGGCCCAAAGACTCGATCGCGGCCAGCCGCACGTTCTCCTCCGGGTCGTCCAGCGCCTCGATCAAGGTCTCCACCGCGCCGGGATCCGGGATCGCGCCCAGGATGTCCACCACGAACTTGCGCACGTCCTTGTCCCGGGTGGTAAAAGCCTGGATCAGCGCGCCGAGCGCCCGCTCGCCCATGGCGGAAAGGGCTTCCATGGCCGCGGTCCGCCGGCCCGCGTTGTCGGCATCGTATAGCGCTGTGATCAAGATGGAAAGCGCCGCCGCGGTGTCCGGGTAAAGGGCCAGCGCCTCGGCCGCGCCTTTGCGGACCCGCCAGCTCTCGTCGCCCAAGGCCAGGCTGAGCATGCGCAGCGCCTCGGGGTTAGCGATCGCGCGCAACTCATCCACCGCGGCCCGGCGCACCTCGTCTTCCGGGCTTTGCAAGTGGCGGGAGATGTGGAACAGGCTTGTCATGGGTCCGATGGATTCAGGCCAGGCCTAACTCCTTTTTCTTGCGGTCGATCAGGCCCTGGATCGCAACCTCAAAATAATCAACCTGCTTCTGGATCTCCGGGGCCACCTTGGACTGGTAGTGCTTGCGGCCGTCCCCCAGGTCTTTGGCCAGGAGCGCCTTCAGGTTGCCTTCCTTGACGCCCCGCGCCACTTCCTCGGGATTATAGAGCGCGATATCGGCGATGATGGTTCGCGCCAGGCGCGCCGCCTTCTGATGCGCCGGGTCCTCGGGAATTTCAACACCTGCGGGTGCATAAGCGGCCGCGGCCGAGGGTCTGGCAGGAGCTGGCGGAGCGGCCGCGGGTCTGGGGGGAGCCGGGGGAGCCGCGGGCTTGGGCAGAGGCGGAGCGGCCATGGGCCTGGGGGGAGCCGAAGGAGCCGCGGGTTTGGGCAGAGGCGGAGCGGCCATGGGCCTGGGGGGAGCCGAAGGAGCCGCGGGCTTGGGCAGAGGCGGAGCGGCCATGGGCCTGGGGGGAGCCGAAGGAGCCGCGGGTTTGAGCAGAGGCGGAGCGGCCATGGGCCTGGGCGGCGCCGAAGGAGCCGCGGGTTTGAGCAGAGGCGGAGCGGCCATGGGCCTGGGCGGCGCCGAAGGAGCCGCGGGTTTGGGCAGAGGCGGAGCGGCCATGGGCCTGGGCGGCGCCGAAGGAGCCGCGGGTTTGGGCAGAGGCGGAGCGGCCGCGGGCTTGGGTGGAGCCGCGGGCTTAGGCGGAGGCGGAGCCGCTACGGGCTTGGGGGCGGCCGGCCTCGGCGGCGGCGCTGCCGCCGGAGCAAGCAATTTTTGAATTTTGGAGAGGATCTGGGGGCCGTCGTGGTGTTTTTCGATATACTCGTCCGCGCCGTAGAGCGATTGAGGCTCACGCCGGAAGCGTTCTTTTTCATAGACCGAGCCGATCAGGATGATTTTGGTCTGGGCCCTGAGCGCGGGATCGGCCTTGACTTGCTCGGAGATCTGGAACCCGAAGACGCCGGGCAGGGCCACATCCACGATCGCCACCTGGGGCCGTTTCGACTTGATGGCAGCCAGGGCGGAAGCGCCGTCCTGAGTCTGGTAAACGGCATAGCCGGCGCCGCGGATCTGGTCGGTGAGCTCCTGGAGATAGGGGAGCTCGGCATTGGCAATCAGGACCGTGGCTTTGGGTGGGCCTGAGCGAGGCGGCAGCGGTCCCCTCACCTGCACCGGCGCGGCCGCCGGGGCGGGCCGGGCCGGGGTCGGCGGTGCGGCGGGCTTGGGCGGGGCAACCGGTTGGGGCGGCGCGGCTTTAGGAGCAGCGGGTCGGGCCGGCGGGACCGCGGGCCGGGGTGGTCCTGGAGGTAGAGCCGCGGCCGGGGGCCGGGGTGCGGCCGGCGCCGGCGCTGCCGCGGGCTTGCGCGCCAGGAAGATGCTGGTGCACTTGGTGCAGCGGAGCTTCAACCCGGCATCGGGTATCTTGGTTTCATCCACCCGGTATTTGGTGTGACATTTGGGGCATGCAACTATCATGGTTCCTTCCTTAATCTAAAGATTTTCCGAGTTAAGCACTTCTTCCTTTCAAGCTCCCGCGCGCTTGATTTTCTTCAACGAATCCTTTTCCTCGCTGCTCAGGATTTCATCCAGGTTGAGCAGCAGCAGGATATCATCCCGGTAGCGGCAGACGCCGTGCAGGTAGTCGGAGTGAATGCCCTTGACCACCCGCGGCGGCGGCTGGATCTCGGCCCGGGGCAAGGAGATGACCTCGGTCACCTCGTCCACGATCAGGCCGATGACGTGGCGCTCGACGCCGGCGATGATCACCTTGCGTTCCAGCTTGGGATCGGCCGCGGGCAGGCCGAAGCGCTTGCGCATGTCAATCACCGGGATCACCACACCGCGCAACTGGATCACGCCTTCCAGGAAATCCGGGGACCGGGGCAGGGGCGTGATCTTGAGCGGCCGGATGATCTGCTTGATCTTCATAATGTCCACCGCGTAGGGCTGGCCCTCGACCTTGAAGCAGGCCACCTTCAGCTCCGGTCCCACCAGTTCGGAATTCACGTTCATGGACTCACTCGCTAGTGCATGGTCGGCGGCGCCAGCACTTTTTCCAGGTGGAGGAGGATCAGCATGCGGCCTTCGCTGCGGCCGATCCCCTCGAGATATTCCGCTTCCAGGCCGCCCAGGACGGGCGGAGGCGGTTCGATGCCGGCCGCGGGAATCCGCACCACCTGCCGGACCCGGTCCACGATCAGGCCGATGGACTTGGCCCCTTCCCGCACCACGATGATCCGTGTCTCCCGGGTATGCTCGCGCCGGGCCAGGCCCAGCCGCCGGCGCAAGTCGAAGACGGGGATGATCACGCCCCGCAGGGAGATGACACCCAGGACGTACTCCGGCGCCCGCGGCACCGGGGTGATCTCCCGCATCTTGATGATCTGCTGCACCAGGGTGAGCCGGATCGCGTAGCTCTCCTGGGCGAGCTGGAAGCTTAAAAGCTCCAGTTGCTCGCCGAGATCCTCTTGCGTCTCCTCGCCGAACTCCCGGCGGTAGAGGTCTTCACTGACCAGTTCCAGGAAATCATCCTTTTCCGCCCCCAGGGTGTCCAGGTCAGGACCAAGGGCTGCCGGGGGCGGCTTGGGCGCAGCACTCTTTTTCGTCAGCTGCGGCGGAGCCGGCCTTGGCGCGGGTTTTTCCGGCGGTCTCGGCGGCAGGACGCCCAGCTCGAATTCGGCATCCTCGTCGGGTGGAAGCGGCAAGTCCTCGCCGAAGGACATATCCACAAAGATGTCCTCCTCGGAAGGCGGGCCTTTGGCCGGGGCCGGCGGAGGCGGCGCCACGGCCCTGGGCTTGGCCGGACCGGGGGCGCTGCTCGCCTTGGCTTTCTGGACCGGCGGCTTCGGAGTTTTAGCGGCCGGTTCCTGCTTCGGCTTGGGCTTGCGCTGGCTTTTGGCTGCTTCGGCCAGCCGGGCTTTTTTCGGCGGCGGGAGCGCCGGAGCCGGCTCCGCGGCTTGGGCCGGGGCCTCTTTCCCCTGCCGGCGGGCCTTTTCTTCCTGTTCGGCCTTCTCGCGCGCTTTCTTTCTGGCTTGAACGATGTCCATGGTTTATTTGGCCCATGCCACGGCCGGGGCGGCCTCGTTCTTCTTTTTGCGCGGCCACTCCGGCATGGGTTCAGGGTTCTCCGGTTCGATCTCGTCATCGGCCAGGGCCATGCCCAAATCTTGCGCCACGTTGGCGATGATCTCGGGCGTGATCACCTTGGCTTCCCGGCCGAAGCCTTCGAGCAAGGCGGCGCCGGCGAGGTTGTTGATCCGCCGGGGAATGCCCCGGCTCAGGCGCCAGATCAACTCCGTCGCCTCGCGGCTGAAGAGCCCTTGCTTGCCGCCGGCCTGTTCCAGGCGATAGCGGAGGTAAGCCTCGGTGCCGGCCCGGTCGAGCGCGCCCAGGTGATAGCGGAGCCCGATGCGCTGGCGGAAGGCCTCGTAGGCCGGGTGCTCCAGGCGCCTGAACAGGTCGGGCTGGCCGATCAGGATCATGGCCAGCAGGTTAACCTCGTCCAGTTGGAAGTTGGTGAGGAGACGGATTTCCTCGAAGGTCTCCCGGCCGGGGATGAGCTGGGCCTCGTCCAGGATGAGCACCGGGCAGATGCCCTTGTCATAGCAGTCGTAGAGCAGCCCGTTCACCTGGTCCACCAGGTCGGAGCGGAAATACTTGGGCGGCTCGGCGCCCAGCCGCACCGCCACCGTGCGCAGGAGCTGGTTGGGGGTGAGGCGGGGGTTGATGATCAGGGCCACCCGGTAGTTCTCGCCCAGCCGGTCAATCAGCGTCCGGGAAAGGGTGGTCTTGCCCGAGCCGATCTCGCCGGTGAGCAGCATCAGCTCGCGGTCCTCCACCGCCTGCTCCATCCGCGCCAGCGCCTCGGCGTAAGCCGGGCCCAGGTAGAGCATGCCCGGGTCCGGCGTCTTGACAAAGGGCTTGCGCTTCAGATGGTAGAATTCCCGGTACATCGGGTTCCTCACCCTCCACTCGCCCCGGTGGCCTCGGCGGCGCGAAAGAGGCTGCTCGCCGCCTCTTCCATCAAGTCCACCACGTCCAAGACCAGGATGGTTTTTTGGCTGCCCAGTTCGGTGGCGCCGGCAATCCCCCGGATCCCCTTGAGCGCCTCGCCCACCGACTTGATCACGATATCCTGCCGGCCGCGCATCTTGTCCACCACCAGGCCCAGCCGCTTCTCCGCGATCCCCACCTTGACCACGAACAGTTCGTCGGTGGCATATTCCTCTTCCTCGGGCGTGCGCGGCCGCGGCCTCAGCCCGAAGAAGCGGGCCAGGCGCAGCAAGGGCAGGGTGCGCTCGCGCAGCTCGATCACTTCCCGGCCCTCGATGGTCTGGATCTCGTCCGGGCTGACTACCAGGCTTTCCTGCACCGCGTTGAGGGGGATGGCGAAGGTCTCGGTGCCGGCCTCGATGATCAGCGCCTGGATGATGGCCAGGGTGATGGGCAGGGTGATGCTGACGGTGGTGCCTTCGCCCGGCGAGCTCAAGAGGTCAATCGCCCCGCTCAGAGCCGAGATGTTGCTCTTGACCACGTCCAGGCCCACGCCCCGTCCGGAGATTTCGCTCACTTTCTCCGCGGTGGAAAAGCCGGGCAGGAACAAAAGCTCGTTCAGCTCTTCCGGCTTCAGCTCGGCCGAGACATCCGCCAGGCCCATCTGCGCCGCCTTCTTCTTGATGCGGGCATAGTCCAGGCCGGCGCCGTCGTCCTGGATCTCGATCACCACGTGGTTGCCGCGCTGGAAAGCGCGGAGCCGGATCAGACCCCGCTCGGGCTTGCCCAACTGGATCCGCTCCGCCTTGATCTCGATCCCGTGGTCCAGGGAGTTGCGGATTACGTGCATGAGCGGGTCGGCCAGATCCTCGATGATCAACTTGTCCAACTCGGTCTGCCCGCCCTCGGTGACAAACTCCACCTCCTTGCCCAGCTCCCGGGAGAGCTTGCGGAGGTTGCGGGAGAGCTTGTCAAAGACCTGGCCGATCGGCACCATCCGCACTTCCAGCACGCCCTGCTGGAGCTCGGAAAGCTTGCGCTCGAGGGCGCGGTTGGCCTTGAACAGCTCGATCATCAGCTCGGAGAAGCCCGCCTCCGCCTTGAGCCGCTCGATGAGCTGGGCGATGATGTTTTTAAAGAGCACCAGCTCGCCCACGATGTTCATCAGGTTATCCAACTTGCCGATGTCCACCCGCACCGTCTGGCTGATGCTCCGCAGCGATCCTTCTAATCCGGTCTCCACCACGGGCTCGGCCGGTTCGGCCGGCTCGACCTCGGGTTCCGTCTTGGCCTCCGGCGCGGCCGGGGCCGTCCCGGCCCGGAGCTCCTTCACTTCCACCAAGCGGTCGGCCAGGGCTTCCCGCACCTGCTCGCGGGGCCGGTCGGTGCCGAGCAAGAGGATGAAGGTGATCTGCTCGTCGGAAGAGGCGTCCGCGCTGGGCAGGGTGGTGATGATCTCGCCCAGTTTTTTCGCCGCCTGCTGCAACTGTCCCAGATCCTCGTCAAAGGTGCTCAGGCTGAAGCTGGCCCGGAGCTGATACAAGCCCACGCCTTCCCGGAGGTTCTCGCTCAGGCGGTGCTCCTCGTACTCGGTGAGCACCGAGAGGATCTCTGGGCCGATCCCGACCTGGCGGAAGAGGTCGGCCTCCGACTCCGCCCCCTGCACGTCCACGTGCTCCAGGCGGTGGAGCAGGTCATCCAGTCTGGGAATTTCACCGGTCTGGCCCTCGCCTTTGCGCACCACGATCTGGCGGAGCATTTCCACGGCCTCGAAGAGGAGGTCGAGCACGCGGAGGCCGAGCTGGATCTTGCCCATACGCAGCCGGTCGAGCAGGGTCTCCAGGGTGTGGCTGAGCCGGGTCATCTCGGCAAAGCCGAACAGCCCGGAGATGCCCTTGAGCGAGTGGGCGGCGCGGAAGATGTTGTTGATCAGCGCGGGATCGGTCTTGCCCTTGCCGTGCCGGACGCTCTGGTCCAGGGCCAAGAGGTCCCGGTTGAGCGAATCAATGATCTCCTCGGACTCGCCCAGGAACTCGCGAATGTTGATTTCCGCCGCCATGCTCGCGCGCTGCTCCCTCACTCTCCCAGATACTTTTTCACCAGGTCTTGCAACTCCGCCGGGTTGACCGGCTTGACCAGGTATGCGTCGGCTCCCAGGGCCAGGCCTTTCTCGCGGTCGCGCTCGGCTCCCTCGGTGGTGACCACAATCAGGGGAATGCTGGAATACTGGAGGTTGTTCTTCACGAAATTGATCAGCTCCAGCCCGTTGATATCGGGCATGTTGATGTCGGTGATGATCAGGCTGTACTTGCGCCGGGGCAAGAGTTTCAAGGCCTCGAACCCGCTGGAGGCCTCGATAATCTCGAAGTCGTCGATCTCCTCCAGGGTCGCCACCAGGAAGGCGCGGGTGGTCGCCGAATCTTCCGCCAGCAGAATGCAGTGCTGCGACATCGCGGTTACCTCGCCTTGCTCCTCAGCGCCGGCTCCGTCTCGCGCAGTTCCTGGATCCGGCGCTCCAAGAGCGCCTTTTCCATGGCCAGGCCGGCCTGGGCCAGGAAAATCTCCAGGCTTTCGGTATCCCCGATTTCCTTGCTCTCGGGCAAGTTGTCCCCGTAGAGGATGGCCGCGATGCGGCCGCCGGCGATGATGGGGGCGACAAACACCTCAGCCGGCTCCAGGCCACCCAGCCGCTCGATCAGGTAGTCGTTCCACTTGGTGTGGCGGAGCCGTTTTTTCAGCACCATCCGTTTTTGCACGGTTTCCTGGAAGATGCTGGGCTCGCTCAAGGGGATGCGCATGCGCCGCACGTGCTTTTCCGGATCCACGCCGTTCAAGTCAATCCCAAACTGGCCCAGCCCGGCGATCTGGTTGCGGGCGACCAGGAAGATCACGGCCCGGTTCATCATTTCCGCGGCGAAGCGGAGCACGAGCAGGGTGATCTGGCCGCTGGAGGAGGGGTCATTGAGCTCCGAGATCATGGCCTTGAGCATGGCCAGCCCCCGGCTGGGCACCACCTCCAGAGGACCGCTCCCCGGCGTAAAGTCTTCATCCCCCATCTCCCGGCGCAACTCTTCGCCCAGATTGATCAGGCCCTCACCCTCCCGCGGCCGCGGGCGCGCCGGCGCCGGAAGGGAGTCCAGGGCGTTTTCCAGCACCGCCACAAAGTTCTGCAGCTCCGGGGTGGAAAAGTCTTCTTCCAATTGCGAGCTTTTCGGCTTGAAGAAGAAGAACCGGGTGCCCAGGCTCTTCGCCTTGGTCTGGGCCGTGGGGTTCTCGTAGTCGGTCATCAGGATGCACGGCACCTCCGGCCGCTCGGCACGCACCCGCTCAATCAGGTCCAGGCCGCCCAGGTAGTTGGCCTCGTCCCAGCCCGGCATCAGCAAATCCGCGACCAGGACCGGCGGTTCTTTTTCGGCGGAGAGGGAGCTCAGCCGGTGCATGACTTGGGAAACCCGGGCAAAGCTCTCCACCCGGAACCCCTTGGGCTTAAGGTAAAAGGCCAGGGATTTCGCCATCAAGGGATCGTCGTCCACCACCAGGACCAGCCGACCAGTGCCGGACGCCGAGACCGGCGGCAAGGGTTGCGGTTCTGCCGGAGGCGGAGCCGGGAGTTCTTTCTGCGCCGCAGGGGCTTCGGCTGAAAATTCCTCCCCAGCCGGCGCGGGGTGAGGATTTTTCTCGGCGCCGGCGGCAATCTCCGGAGCCGGCGGAGGGGGCGCCTCGGACTGAGCTGGGGCCGGGGGCGAGGGGGTCTCAACTTTTTCGTGAGCTTCCACCACGGCGACAAAGTCGGCGACCGAGGAAAAATCATCCTCGGCCAGGGAACTGCCTGGGCCGGCCGCGGGCGCTTTAGCCGGCAGGGGTTCCGGCGGTCGGGTCCGTGGCGGCCCCACGGGCGCGGCCGCGGTCGAGCGCCGGCGCTCGTCCTGGAGTCGGGTGCCTTCCATGGCCAGGTATTGCGGGCTCAGGCCCACCTCCAGGACAAAGGCCTGAAGCTGGGGCGGAAAGTTCTTGATTTCCGGCTCGATTTCCATCAGCTCAAAGTTGAAGTTGCCTTCGGGCCAGGCGAAAAAGCTGAAGACGGTTTCTTCAATCTGCTCCTTGACGATTTGATCAATCAGGGTATGGGCAATATGACCCTGTCGCATCAGGATTTGGCGAAAATCGGTTTTGCCCTTTTGGACCGCGGCCAGCATGCCTTCCCAGTCCGCGGCGGAGATCGCGCCCTGCTCGACCAAGGCCAGGCCCAGGTTGGGCTTGACCTGGTTGCCGAGCGCCGCCACCACCTGGCCGTCCCGGAAAATGATCTTGCCCCGCATGTCCCCCCAATTCAGGTTGAGGACCCCTGATTTGCGGGAAAGGCTGACGATCTGGAGGATGTCCCCCAGACCGAGATCTTCCAGACTGCCCACCAAGCTCATGGCAAACTAATCTCGCTTCATCTTCCCCGGGCAATTGGGGGGTGATGATTGCACCGGAACCTCACAATCCTCTCCCTCAAAATTATCATAGCCCACTCCGAATGTAAAGAGGTGATTGGGAGAGGGGTGTGCGACAAATTTGGTAGTTGGATGGCCCTGCCTTGAGTCAAAATCTTGCGCCACGGCGGTAGGGGCGACCGGCCGGCCGCCCCTACGCCCCGCACGGTCATTGTCCGTCACCAAATTTGTCGCACACCCTTTGGGAGAGGCTTTCGGTTCAAGGGTCAGAGGGCGCGACCCGGCCTTCGTAGCCGAAGCTACTTCGGCGGAGTAGGCTTGGATTCTCGCCGCCCGATTCCGCCGGAGAAACGGGCGGGTATCCAAACCCGCCCTGCTTCTCCTGGTGGGGGGCGGGCGGGGGAAGGGATCCCCCTCATACCCTCTTGAGCCGGATGGGCCAATAATCATGGAGCGGATGAGGTAACCGGAAAGGAAAGAACTCGCCGGCGAGCGCGTTTGGCTGGAGAAGAGTCGGCTCTCGCCGCAAGGCTCCCCCTTGGATGAAAGCCAGCCGGCTCCAGGGCCGGACTCAAGGAAGATCAGCGGGCCAGGGCCTCCGCCCGCTTTTTAAATGCCTTCAGGTCGTCCTGAACATTCCCCCTGCCTTCCTGGGCGGCGATGAGTTTGGAGCGGTCGTCAGTCAACGCCTCAATTTTGTATCCGCGAAAGCCGCCCGCAACCCCGAGACCGGCGGTAAGAGTATTATCCAGATCTTTGCAAAACATCTCCATGATCGAATGATCAAAAAACAGTTCATGGTTGCTAGTTTTCATATTCCCCATTTTTTGAATCACCACGTGGTCCGAAGTGCGTTCCAGAATATTTACGGACAGGCAACCGGGCATGAATTCGCAGTAGTTTTCCACATCCGTGATCGCTTCCCAGGCCAGACTGGCCGGGGCCTCAACCATGGTCGAAAAATAAGCGACATTTTTATCCCCGCTTTTGCCCTTGACCGAATATACCCCCCCCCTTTCCAGGGCGCTGGATTCCGCGGCAGAATCCACATTCACGCTCTGAAAGATTTTTTCAAACCGCCGGATTTTGGCCGCGGTCTCCGCGGAAATCGCTTCCACGGAACGGGTGGGCCGATAAGAGCCGGAACTCTGCGGGGCGCCGGAGGGAGCTGAAGCCTGGGCGGCTTTCCGGGCATAAATTCCGGTTTCGCCGAAGTGCTCCCGGATTTTGGCGCTGGCCAGGGCCGCGAGTTGATCCAACTGATCCTCGGTGCAGGTGCATTGCTCCTTGCCGCTCATCTCCATGGTGCCGGTCTGAATATCCACCAGGTTCACGGTCATAATGTAGCGGTTTCCGAGCTTGCTCAATTCGCCGGTTACCATCTTTTGGGCCGCCACCAGCTTTCCGATTTCCACCTGGCACATGGTCGAATCGCACAGGTCGGAGATGTTCATGGCCTGCCGCTTCATCACCTCTTGCAGCATGTCCTCCTTGATCACCAGCAGCTTGGGCGATTGGGTCAGCTCATAATTGACGAGCGAGGTTATGGTCGCGGCCACCGACTTGTCCACCGTCCCGACGGCTTTGAACGGATACACGGCCACGCTGGTCTTTTCCGCAGCCGGCGCCGCGGCGCCCAGGATCCCGACCAGGATCAGGATCAACCCGCGGAACCCGCACAGAAGGGACGACTGACTCTTGAAGGTCGGCATTTTGGCTTCTCCTCGAATGAAAATTTCAGTTTCTTTTACCATAAGTCCCTTCCGGATTCAAGTTGGGTGAAGAAAAATCTGCGCACTCGGAAGCCGCGGCCCTCGGGCGGTTCCACGCTAAAAAATCTTTGGAGAAGAAGCCTCCGCAAAAGAAAAGGCGATTGAAGAGGGATGCTCGCGCTTCCCTCTCCAATCGCCTTCAATTCCAGAGAATGCTATTGCAAAGGACTTGAATCCAAGGCTAGTTATTTAGGCTGGGCCTCGCAACTTCCTTTTCCACAGCCGAGTTCCTTGTCGGTCTTGACCCGGATGGCCTTGCCTTTCACGGTAGCCTTGTGGGTCTTGACCAGCCCCATGAGCACGTTCGTGACCTCGACCTGCGAACTGGTGGGCAGGATCGCATCGGCTTCCGGAACTTTGCCCAAGGCATTATAAGTGGCCGCCAAATAGGCCTTGTTGGAAGAGATGGCCCCGCCGGCGCCCCCGATAATGGGGATTCTCGAAATGATGCCAGCGAGCGCCCCGCCCGTTTGGGCCGCGCCGGCATAGCCCCCGATATAGCCGACCTGCTTGTCCAGGGGAACCTCGAAAATCCACAAGTAAACCTTTACTTCCGCGGTGCCCTCAACCGTGTCCATGATCACATACTGGGTTCTCGTTAGCTCATCAAACATAATCGGACCCAGTCCCACGCCCGGGGCCTGCTTGTTCAAGCTTACACAGCCCAGGCCCACGGCCATCGCCATCACCACCACCAAAACCAAGCTCACAACCTTTGCTTTCGTCATTTTCTTTTCCTCCTTCTTTTTTTGGATCTGGTTTATTTCCAGACTCCTTGGATCCTAAGAACACCTTTCTTCACCGCGAAACCGAATATTAGATGCCTGATTGAAAGAACTCGTTGCCCATCTTCTTCTTTTCTTTCCCTTTCTTCACCGCGCTGCTTCCACCCCCTTCCTCGGCTTTTCTGGATGATTTTAAGGTTCCCGATTCTAAAACTTGAAAGTGGCAGAGAGCATAGCAATCCCCAAAGAGATTGTCAAGACTTTTTTTAAAAAAATTTAATGCTGTCAAAGGTCAGGCTCCAGAATGAAAAGCCATAAAAATCAACAGGCTTAGCGAGCAAGGCCAAAAGGGCGGCCTGATTGCGGAGGCGAAAATCCTGGGCCCGGCCCCGGGAGTTTCGAGCTATCCACCGGGCCGCTGAATTAGAGATCGGCCTTGGGAGGACCGATGCGAGCGGCTGCGGTAGGCGCGGGCTTTACGCCAAAGGGCGACGGCGACATCTTCCAGCGGAAGACGGAAAGAGCCTTCGTGCAACCGCCATTGCAACACCTTCCGGGTCAGGGGTCCAAAGCCGGGGGCCTTGGCAGGATATCGGTACAGGGCAATGAGCGCCCAAGCGAGCCGGTTGCTTTGGCCGGCGCTCCAAGGGGAAAAAGGCGCGTAGGATTTATCCGCAGAGCAGGCCGCCCATTCCTCGTTGTTCCCGGGGGGCTTCCAGCCCAGCTCCAGGCATCTCTGCCAGAGGGGGGTTCGGGGGTAGGGCCGGAACCAGGTGTGGGTGCAATAGGAGTTGGGGTTAAGCCGATAGAGCTCGTTCATGAGGGCGTAAGAAAGCTGACGGTCCTGTTCGGTCTCATCCGGCAAGAAGAACATCCAGTTGGCCTCCAGGGAAATGCCGGTCGGGGCCAAGCATTCGAAACAATGCCGGGCCTGGTTCAGGTTAAAGCCCTTGCGCATCATCCGCAGGAGCCGCTCCGAGCCGCTCTCCAGGCCAAAGCCCAGCCACCAGGCCCCGGCTTGTTTCGCCCAGGCCGCGAACTCCTTTCCCACCGTTTCCACCCGGGCGACCGAAGCCCAGCGGAGGCCCAACTCCGCCACGGCCTGGATGGATTCCTGACCCTTTTGGGAATAGGCAAAGGGGTTATCGCCGAGCAAGGAAACGGCCCGCAGCCCCAGGCGCTTCTGGAGATAACCCAATTGCTCCCGGACATAATCCGGCGAATGGATGCGCCAGTGCGATCGTTCCGGATCAGCCTGGTTGTAGCAAAAGGTGCAATGGAAAGGGCAGCCCCGGGAGAGGAAAAACGCGAAATGGGGGATGTCGGTTCCCGGGATCGGATAGGCATAAGAATCCAGGTCAATCAAGTCCCAGGCCGGCGCCATGCGGTCGAGTTCCTGGGCGCTCGCCTGGTGAGGGGTGAGCACCAGTTCGCCCTTTAGCTTGTAGCCGACCCCGACCATGCCCTCGGGCAAGACCCGGTTGCGCAAAGCCTCGGCCAGCAGAGGCGCCGTCGCCTCCCCTTCTCCCATGACAATATAGTCCACGTAGTCCGCGGCCAGCACCAGCTCCGGGCAGACCGTGGAATAGACTCCGCCCCAGACCACCGGCACCCCCAAGGCGTGGACCTTCTGAGAGAGCCGGATGTCATACTCCAATAGCGGACTCAGGAAGTTCGAGAACCCCACAAAGAGGGGCCGGCTTTCCCGGATGGCCTCGAGCAGGGGACGCTCGCGGTCTTCAAAAAGGTGAAAGAGCCGCACCCGGTAGCCGGCCTGGCGCAGCGCCTGGCCCACATAAAGAATGCCGTAGGGAACGTGGGTTCGGCGATTATCCGGCCGGCCTTGGCAGACCAGGTAGATGGCGCCTTTATCCGCCATCGCGGCTCCTTGGCCGGAGGCGAGGCGGAAAAAGGAACGGGGGGAGCAAAAAGAAATTGGCCGGAGCCGCCAAGTCCCCCGCTCCCTGGCTACGGCTGGATGCCGAACTAAGGGTTATAAACATATTCAGTTTTAGATCAGTGGTGTCCCTCATGGATATTCTCGACATGGGTTAAACATCGGCCGCGCGCGGATCCTTGCGAGCGCCTGCGCTAGGCGCGGACTTTCCGCCAGAGGGCGACGGCCACATCTTCCAGCGGAAGACGGAAAGAGCCTTCGCGCAACCGCAGTTGCAATAAGCTCCGCGACCAGGTTCCGAAGCGCGGGGCTTCGGCTGGATATCCGTACAGAGCGAGAAACACCCAGGTCAGCCGCTGCCGCCGGGCGGCGCTCCAATCGGAAAAAGGCGCGTAGTATGGGTCCGCGGCGCAAGCCGCCCATTCCTCGTTACTGGCCGGAGGCGTCCAGCCCAGCTCCAGGCATCTCTGCCAGAGGGGGGTTCGGGGGTAAGGCCGAAATCTGGTGTGGGTGAAAGAACAATGGGGGTTGAGACGATAGAGTTCCTTCATCAAGGCATAAGAGAGGCGGCGGTCCTGCTCGGTCTCATCCGGCAAGAAGAACATCCAGTTGGCGCGCAGGTTGAGGCCGGTGGGTTCCAGGCATTTAAAGCACCGCCGGACCTGATCCGGGTTAAAGCCCTTGCGCATCATCCGCAGGATCCGCTCCGAGCCGCTCTCGAGGCCAAAGCCCAGTTGCCAGGCCCCGGCTTGTTTCGCCCAGGCCGCGAACTCCTTTCCCACCGTTTCCACCCGCGTCATTGAAGACCAGCGGAGGCCCAACTCGGCCACGGCCTGGATGGATTCCTGACCCTTTTTGGAATAGGCAAAGGGGTTATCGCCGAGCAAAGTGACGGCCTGCAGCCGCAGGCGCTTCTGGAGATAACCCAATTGCTCCCGGACATAATCCGGCGAATGGATGCGCCAGCGCGATCGTTCCGGATCGGCCTGGTTGTAGCAAAAGGTGCAATGGAAAGGGCATCCCCGGGAGATAAAAAACGCGAAATTGGGGACGTTGGTCCCCGGGATCGGAGGGGCATAAGATTCCAGGTCAATCAAGTCCCAGGCCGGTGCCACGCGGTCGAGTTCCTGGGCGCTCGCCTGATGGGGGGTGATCACCCGTTCGCCCTGCTGCTTGTAGCCGACCCCGACCATGCCCTCGGGCAAGACCCGGTTGCGCAAAGCCTCGGCCAGCAGAGGCGCCGTCGCCTCCCCTTCTCCCATGACAATGTAGTCCACGTAATCCGCGGCCAGCACGATCTCCGGGCAGACCGTGGAATAGACTCCGCCCCAGACCACCGGCACCCCCAAGGCGTGGACCTTCTGAGAGAGCCGGATGTCATACTCCAAAAGCGGACTCAGGAAGTTCGAGAACCCCACAAAGAGGGGCCGGCTTTCCCGGATGGCCTCGAGCAGGGGACGCTCGCGGTCTTCAAAAAGGTGAAAGAGCCGCACCCGGTAGCCGGCCTGGCGTAGCGCCTGGCCCACATAAAGAATGCCATAGGGAACATGGGTTCGGAGATTATCCGGCTGGCCTTGGCAGACCAGGTAGATGGCGCCTTTATCCGCCATCGCGGCTCCTTGGCCGGAGGCGAGGCTGAAAAAGGAACGGGGGGAGCAAAAGGAAATTGGCCGGAGCCGCCAAGTCACCCGCTCCCTGGCTGCGGCTGGATGCCGAGATAAGGATGATAGACATAATTCGGGGACAAGGGTTCCTCGAATCGGTAGTGCCGGCTCATGGCCCAGGCCGGGTCCAGGCCCCAGGCCCCGCGGGGCTCGCCGCCCGAGTTGGGGCCGGTCCAGCTCCAGAAAGGCTTGGCCTTGTCTGCCCCGTTGGCCAGCCCGCTCAAGTCGCCGTCAAAGGTGAGCGGAACCGTGCCGGGCGGGTCGTTGCAATCGCTCACCTCCGCGGGCACGTCGGGCCGGCCGGCGGGCGGCTGATAGACCATGCGCTTTTGCAGGTCAAAGGTGTCGCCGCCGCAGCGGTGGTCCCAGATGCCGCCGGGCGCTAAAAAGTCCACGAGCTCATAGCCCACGTCCCGGTCATTCGGGCCTTCGGGCGATTCCGCCCGGCCGGTGAAGCGATAGATCACCCCGGTTTTGCCCTTGAATTCATCGTGCTTGAAGCCGCTCTTTTTCGAGTGCAGCTCGTAGGGCCCGTGGCCGCCCTGCTGGATATAGATCTCCACGTGCGAGCCGTCGCGAAGCTTCGCCGGTTCGAATCCCTTGATCTGGTTCGGCTTGATGCCGTCGCCGTTGGAATAGTAATGAAAGAAGTTATGGGCCAGAGATTCCATGGCCCGGAACTTGCCCCACTGGTCCTGCGGGTCCTTGGCCACCACCACCAGGATGCCTTCCATGTCGTTCTCGTGGCAGGTGCCGGGAAGGAGGCGCATCAGGTAGCGGTCGTAGTCCACCGGGTGGAAGAAACAGTAGAAGATGAAGTAATGGGTCTCGGACTCGATCACCGAGTAATAGACCACGGCCCGAAAGGGCTTGAACTTGGCGGCCATGAAGTGATCGAGATTGTTCTTGCCGATCCAATCGCCGTCCGCGTCAAAGGCGGTGAGGTAATCGGCCTCGGGCAGAAACCACGTGTCCTGGTAGAGGTCCGGCGCCCAGTGGCCGGCAAGCTGGTAGTAGAAATCGCTTTTTTCTTGAGCCGGGGCAAAGCAAGGGAAAACGAGGAAGATGAAAAATAGCAGTGCGCGGGTGAGGCTTTCGGCCGTGAGCTCAGCCGAACGGGCACCCGCGCCCCTAAAGCCATTTGCGCCCCTAAAACCATTTGCGTCGCCAAGGGCAATCAAGTGGAACGGCTTTTCTTCCACCTGACACTTGACACTTGACACCTGACACGTTTCCAGATTTTGGGTAGGTTCATGATTTACCAGGATCATAGCATCACCTTCAATAAGTATTGAGTCAGCAGTTCTTCGAGCGACTCGTCCTTTTCCGCCAGCTCGGCCACATAGCCCTGCTCCAGGTCATAGGGCACGTCGCCGTAAATGCAAGAGTTGAGGTAAATGTCCGCGCCCAAGGTCGCCAGTTCCTCCGCGGTCTTGATCTGGCCAACCAGGCCGTGCGGGTCCGGGTCATCGCCGGAAACGCGGAGAAAACGGTAAGCCGGCTCCAGCTGGTAGGGCCGGGGCCGGTCGGTGCGGATGGTCAGGATGTTGTTCTCGAAAGTGACCTTGGCGTCGTCGCACCAGGCGTTGATGATGTCCTGGGAGAAAAAAAGCTTTTCGGCCATGGCCGGGTCCGGTTCAGGCGCCCTTGTCCATCAGCCCGGAGAGCAGGTCGCGGGAAAAGGTCAAGGTATCGTTGGTCGCGCGCAGCCGCTCGCAGAGGATGCGGACCAGGGCCCGGTAAAGCTTGAGCGCGAGCTCGGGGTCTTCTTCCACCAGCCGGTTAAAGGTCTCCCGCCGGATCCGGATCAGCTCGCTCGCCTCGTTCGCGATCACCGTGGCCGAGCGGCTCTCGTCATCCACCAGGCTGATCTCGCCGAAGCACTCCCCCGGCTGGAGCAGGGCCAGCACTTCCTCCCCGCCGGCCGGGAGCTTGCGCACCACCCGCACCGAGCCGGAGATGATGGCATAGAGCGAGTCGCCCCGCTCCCCTTCCCGAAAAACCACTTGCTCCGGCTTAAGCGTCACCGTCTCGGATTCCTGGTGCACCAGGCCCAGCTCCTGCGGGTCGAGATCCTGGAACAGCCGCATCCCTTCGAGCACGTCGCGGGGGTCCATCTTGCCTTTACTCCTCCGCCGGCGCGGCCGGGGCGGTCGCCGCGTTCGTCTCCAGCATCAGCTGGATCCGCTCCACAATCTCGGTCGGCGAAAGGTCCTTGGTGATGAAACCGGTGGCGCCCATTTTTTTCAAGTTATCCACCTCCTCCGGGTTCTTGAACACATTGGTGATGCACAGCACCGGCAAACTCTGGCCCATTTTGCCCTTGCGCACTTCCCGGAGCACGTCAAAGCCGGTCATCTTGGGCATCAAGAGGTCGAGCAGCACCAGGTCCAGGTCCGGAAGCTCATGCTTGATCATCTGGAAGGCTTCCAGCCCGTCCCGCGCCAGGAGCACCTCGAACCCCTCCCGGACCAAAACCTCTTCCATCAAGCCCCGGAAGAGCTCGGTGTCGTCCGCCACCAGGATCCGGCGTTTTCTCGGCGCCGACTCGTCCATCGCTAAATTCAAAAACTGATCTCCGGCTTCCAGGTCATCAACTCGCTGGAGGTCGCCCGCAGCCGGTCGCACAGCGTCTGGGTGAAGGCCTTATATACCTTGGCGGCCAGGGCCACGTCCGCCTCCAGCAGGCGCTGAAAGTCCTCCCGCGCAATCACCACGCACTCCACCTCGTTGTGCGCCGACACCCGGGCCGAGGTCTTGGCGCCCTCCAAGAGCGACATCTCCCCGAAATGCTCGCCCGCCACCAGCTTCACCAGCTCCGACACCAACTCCCCGTCCACCTTGCTCACCGCCACTGTCCCCCGCTTGATGATATAGAGCGCGCGGCCCTCGGTGCCCTCCTCGATGATCACCTGCTGGGGGGAATACTTCTGGACCTGGGTCACCTCCCGAAACTTCTCGACCTCCGGCTCGGTCAAATCCTGGAATAACCGGACCTTCTTCAATAGCGCCACGCTTTCCATTCCTCTCCTCCTTGCGGACGGTTGAATGCTCTCGCCCTAAAAAATACTAGCATCCCCAATTACCAGCGTCAACCACTTCTTTCAGTGCGGGTGTGCGACATATAATGGTGGTTAGTGCGGATGTAGGGGCGAATCTTGTATTCGCCCCCCCTTGCCATTACGCAGGATTCAGGGCGATCACAAGGATCGCTCCTACAAAGGCCCACGAAATCCCACCATTTATGTCGTACATCCTTTCAGTGCCCAGGGCTCAGTGCACAGGGGGCAGTGAAGAATTTTAGATTTTAGATTACCGGAAGGTTCCTAATCCAAAATCTAAAATCCAAAATGACTGCCCCCTGCCAACCGCCAACCGTCAACCAATCCTGTCCACACCCTCTCCACAGCCTGTTCACCTGTGCATAACTCAGCCAATCACCTGTTTTTCAAGAACAATTCCTGTGGATTAAATTTTTTAAATTTTTCCCTTGACAGCACAAGATATGGTGGTACTATATTGATTGGCCCACTAAATAATGGCGTTTCCCGGGTTATCTATCTGATTGAAATGAGCTGACTTTGGCGGGGAAGCGGGCCTATTTTCGGCCCGGACGGAAGAGGCTTCCTAAGAGCCGAGGCAGCATAATTTGAGAAGGAGACGGGAATGAAGGCGGAAGATCGAGGGGAGAAAGTGATAAAGGCTGACAGCGAAATCCAGAGCGTAGCCGGAGCGGCAGGGGTCTTGAACCTGGACCGGCTGACCGACACGCTGGTCCGAGAACGCTCGCTGACTCACGCCGACGCTCACCGGGTGGCTCTGGGCGTCCAGGAGGAGATGCTTGCCCAGAAACTCACCAACCCCTCCTCCACCGAGGTCCAAAACCTGGTCGAGTGCAAGATCCAGGAATACCAGATCCAGAGCCCGGAGCCGCTCCCCATCACCCCCAACGCCCTCAAGGTGCTGGAGCGGCGCTACCTGAAAAAGGACGCGCTGGGCCGGCCGACCGAGACGCCCCAGGAGATGTTCCTTCGCGTCGCCCATACCCTGGCCCAGGTGGACCAGCTCTACGACCCCCAGGCCGACCTCCCCGCGGTGGAAGAAGAGTTTTACCGGCTGATGACCCGGTTCGAGTTCATCCCCAACTCTCCCACCCTGATGAACGCCGGCCGCGAGCTCGGGCAACTCAGCGCCTGCTTTGTGCTCCCGGTGGAAGACTCGCTCGACTCGATCTTCGAGGCGATCAAGCACACCGCCTTGATCCACAAGTCCGGCGGCGGCACCGGTTTCTCCTTCTCCCGGCTCCGGCCCAAGAACGACCAGGTCAGCTCCACCCGGGGCGTGGCCTCCGGCCCTATCTCCTTCATGAAGGTGTTCGACGCGGCCACCGAGGAGATCAAGCAGGGCGGCACCCGCCGGGGCGCTAACATGGGCATCCTGCGGGTGGACCACCCCGACGTCAAGGAGTTCATCAAGTGCAAGGAAAAGGACAAGACCCTCTCCAACTTCAACATCTCGGTCGGCCTGACCGAGGCCTTCATGCAGGCGGTGGAGCGGGACGACACCTACTGGACCGTCAGCCCCCGCACCGGCGACAAGGTGGAAGAGTTGCGGGCCCGCGAGGTCTTTGACCAGATCGTGGAAGGCGCCTGGAAAAACGGCGAGCCGGGCGTCATCTTCCTCGACCGCCTCAACAAGGACAACCCCACCCCCGGCGTGGGCGCCATCGAAGCCACCAACCCCTGCGGCGAGCAGCCCTTGCTCCCCTACGAGTCCTGCAACCTCGGCTCGGTCAACCTCGCCAAGGCGGTGGAAAACGGCAAGCTCAACTGGGACCAGCTCGGCCGCGTCGTCCGCACCGCGGTCCACTTCCTCGACAACGTCATTGACGCCAACAAATACCCGCTCTCCCAGATCAAGGACAACACCAAGGCCAACCGCAAGATCGGGCTCGGGGTCATGGGCTTTGCCGACATGCTCATCCTGCTCGGCATCCCCTACAACTCGGAACAGGCCATCGAGACCGCGGAAGAAGTCATGAGCTTCATCCAGGAGCAGGGCCGCATCGCCTCCGCCGAGCTCGCCGAAAAACGCGGGCACTTCCCCAACTTCAAAGGCTCGCTCCACGACCAGCCCGGCCGCGAGCCCATCCGCAACGCCACCGTCACCACCATCGCCCCCACCGGCACCATCTCCATCATCTCCGGCTGCTCCTCCGGCATCGAGCCCCTCTTCGCCATCTCCTATGTGCGCAACGTCATGGACAACGACGAGCTGGCCGAGGTCAACCTCTATTTCGAGGAGGTGGCCCGGAACCTGGGCTTTTACTCCGAAGAGCTGATGAAGGAGATCGCCAAGAAAGGCACGGTCCAGGACGTCCCCCAGGTGCCCGACGAGGTCAAGCGCATCTTTGTCACCGCCCACGACATCGCTCCCGAATGGCACATCCGCATGCAGGCCGCCTTCCAGCGCTTCACCGACAACGCCGTCTCCAAGACCGTCAACTTCCCCCAACACGCCGAAGCCCAGGACATCGCCGAGGTTTACAAGCTCGCCTACAAATTGGGCTGCAAGGGCGTCACCGTTTACCGCGACGGCTCGCGCGAGGCCCAGGTGCTCAACATCGAAAGGGTCAACCGCGCCGCGCCCGCGGAGCTGAAGCCCATGGAAGAGGCCCGCCTGGCCGCGGCCCAGCACCACGCGCTCGAGCCCAAGCCCCGGCCCGACGTGGTGGTCGGCCACACCCGCAAGATGCCCACCGGATGCGGCTCGCTCTACGTCACCATCAACCAGGACGAAGACGGGCTCTTCGAGGTCTTCACCTCCATGGGCAAGGCCGGCGGTTGCGCGTCCTCCCAGGCCGAGGCCAACTCCCGCCTCGTCTCCCTCGCCCTCCGCGCCGGGATCAAGACCGAAGAGATCGTCAAGCAGCTCAAGGGCATCTCCTGCCCGATGATGACCTGGTGGGAGAACGGCGAGAAAATCCTCTCCTGCGCCGACGCCCTGGGCAAGGCCATTGAAATGCACCCCATGTATCACAAGAACGGCTCCACCCACCTCGAATCCAAACCCGCCCCGGCCCCGATCCCCCTGCCCCAGGCCGTCAAAATCAAGCCCGAACTCGAGATCAAAGTGCCCAAGCAGGACCAGTCCGGCATCTCCGGCGTGGCCCTCTGCCCCGACTGCGGAGGCTCGATCGAATACAAAGAAGGCTGTTTGACCTGTCAGCTTTGCGGATACACGAAGTGTCTCTAGACCCGTGAACGTGAACGAATAAGGTGTCAGGTGCCAAGGTGGCAAGTGTCAGGGTGACAGGGTGACAGGGTGACAGAGTGGTGGGACAGACATTCCTGTCTGTCAACCTCTGCCGGGGAGGTGGTCGCAATTTGCGTCTTCATAAACAGGTAACCGTTGGCGATGTTTCAGGCTAATTATCAAGATGTTACAAACTTGATATCGCAAATTGCGATATCAAGTTGCAAGAGGTGGTCACAAATTGTGACCACATAGCTCCCGGAGGTCCAGATTGAAAAAACCCGGCGCTCTGGCCCCGCTCAAGCCCATTGAAAGCCTGATCCTGGTCATCCGCGGCCAGCGGGTGATGCTGGATGCGGACCTGGCTATACTTTATGGCGTGCCGACACGTGTTTTAAACCAGGCGGTTAAGCGTAACCTGGATCGCTTCCCGCCTGAATTCATGTTTAAGATTACCCTCGATCAGGCGAAATCTTTGAGGTCACAATTTGTGACCTCAAATGCGGGTCGCGGAGGGCGACGCTACTCTCCTTATGCCTTCACCGAGCACGGCGCGATCATGGCGGCCAATGTCCTTAACAGCCCGCGCGCCATCCAGGCCAGCGTCCACGTGGTCCGGGCCTTTGTTAAGCTCAGGGAAATGCTGGGCACTCACAAGGAGCTGGCTCACAAGTTTGCCCAATTGGAGCGCCGGCTCGACTCTCACGATGAGAGCATCCAAGTCCTGCTCGCGGCCATCCGCCAATTGATGGATCCGAAGCAACCTCCCCGCCGGAGGATCGGCTTTCACCAGGGAGGAGGAAAGTAACCAGGAATGAGAATCCACAGATTACGCAGATCAAACGGCAGGGGCAATGCTTGCCTTGCCCTCTGGGGGTGCCGGCTTGCCGCCTTCATCGCCCGCCAAGGCCGTGGAGTCCCGGCGGTTCAGTTGGTTTTAGTTGGAGTGTTGCCTTGAGACAGCGGGAATTAAGTGTGGTGTCCCCCGAATTAAGGGAGATTTAAGGATTCAATGGGGAATTTATTATCTCCTTTTTATGATGAAGCTATTCTGGGACGCTATTATCCAAACGGCCTGTTGATCGAATTGTCTCCTGATGCCTGTATATTTACCAAAGAAGGACAATTATATGAAGAGATTGAAAGCTATAAGTTTGCAATCTTTATTCATGAATATTGGCATTATCTGCAAAATTTCTCAACTATTGCTGGCGCTTTTTCATATTTAATATTTCAATTCTTCTATGCTGCCTTTACTCATACTTTACTAGTTAATAAGGATGGAATGTCAGTCGGCTCCGATGGTTTGCAAGATGATCAGAGGCGAGATATTATAGAGTTTTGTGAGCTATGGATTAATCATGAGGGAAGTTGTAAAGGCAAGGTTGACGCTAATTTCAAGGATATCAAAAAAATAGACATTATAATTAGTAAGGAAGATGCTAATCTAATGTTAAGAGGAGAAAAGCTTCCTAGAAAGAGAGTAATTTTAAGCTTCAAAATCTACAATAAGAGCGGAACTACATATGATTCATTTAATTATAATCTTGGTTGCTGTGCCATTTATGAAGGAGTAGCAAGCGAGATTGCTAATTTGATATCAAATAATTCACATCATTCAATAGATAAAGAGGATATGACTTCTCCAGTATTCCCTTATCTAGTTCTAAGGATATTGTCTGAGAAATATCTTGGAGATATTTCAGCAAGAAGTATTATTGCCCTTGGAACCTTTTGCCTTCTTACTACCAACCCTGCTGATGCATTAATATTTATGCTTGAAGATTTTCGTAAATTACGATATCATGGAAAGGCCGATCAGGAAATACTAGATGAATTGTGGACAAGAGTTAAGATTAATACATTACAAAGTATTGATCAGATTCTATACCATGATCTTCAATCAGTATCCGAATTGTATGAAGGTAGAGGTATCATTGAAAAAGCATTATTATACACAAAGTCTTTATTTGAGAGGTTAATCATTCGAAGGACCATTGATCCTCTTTATGATCTCTCTCCATTTGAAGCAAGCATCACCAGCTTTCATAAGATAGGTATATTATTAAATGATATTTTACCATGTACAATAATTCAAAGAAATGAAGGCGATGAAAACATTATTGAAAGGGATACCCTGTGCGTGGCTGGTCATAACGATAATAAATTAAATGCTTCTCTACTGACACTTTGCTGTCAGAGGCACTATATGATATCTCATTTGGACATCAAAAATCAAAGATTCCTCAATTCAGCAGATGTAAAACCGACAGAATGTCCGTTTTATACTATCTGTACAGTTCGAGCTCAATATAATAATGACGATGCATGTAAAAAGGCCCCTTGGAAGATATATAGCCCGGGTGCAACTAGATCTTGTAATTATGGAAGCGCCGTTGCTTCAACTCTTGGAAAGACAATCTCCTCTATAATACTAGAAAATTAGGGAAATGGAAATTAGGGACAGTCACCTATTTCAAGAGGGGGAAAGGAATTAAGTATGGTGTCCCCCGAATTAAATTAGGATTTTATCCACGAAGGGACACGAAGGGACACAAAGGAAGCCTATGGCCTAAGGTCCAATTCCTAAACCGGCCGAGCCGGAACCAAAGAGAGGAAAAAAAGAGTTTCTCGCAAAGCCGCCAAGGGGCAAAGACGCCAAGATTAAAAGCAATGAGAAATGTATAAAGCTTTGCGCCTTTGCTTCTCTGCGCCTTGGCGTGAAATTCTTTCTTCCATCCTGGTATAAATTCATGTCCTTTTTGACAACGATTTCAGCCGTCAGGGACTAAAGCCCCTTCTTCCTCGGTGCCCTCTGTGCGCTCTGTGTTTAAAATTTCTCCGATTCTTTCCGAATCGCCTTCAACATCGCGGTGAGATTTTGGCGGAAGACGGCTTCCGGCTGGAGCCGGATCAAGCCCTGATAATCCTGCTTCAGATAATGCTGGATGATTTCCTGGTCGGTCCGACTTTGGCAAAAGAACTCCTGAACCTCTGCTCGAAACTGGACTCCGGACTCATGCGCCAGCCGAAAATATGATTTGGCCTCATCGCCGGTCAGAATCCCGTTGTGGGGCAGACAAATCGTTTGGGCCGAAAGCTTTGCCATCTTCTCCATCGAGTTCAAATAGGCCTGAAACTGGGAAAGCCCTTCGGAGAGGACCTTGCCTTGACCGTTATAATATCCCATTGCCTCTCCGCTGAAAATCGCCCGATCCGGAACCAGAAAATATGCAAGGCTGCATCGGCTGTGACCGGGCGCCTCATAAACCTCGATCCTGACCCCTCCTCCCAGATCAATCCGATCCCCTTCTTTCACCACCCGTGTCACCGGAATATTCTCTTCGACGCTCAAATCCAGATCCGCGGATTCAACCCGGCCCAGCTTAGTAAGCACCTCATTCATGGTCCGAATGTAATTCATCGGCCCGGGCTTGGAAAAAATCTCCCGGGTGCCGGAACTGGCCACAACCTCGGCTTCCGGAAAAATCCTCCGGAGCGCGGAAAGCCCTCCCACGTGGTCAAAATGCGAATGGGTGATGAGAAAATAGTGGAGCCGGAGCCTCGCCTCGGGAAAGGCCTTTAGCTGTTTGACCAGCTCCGGCACTATCGGCGCGATGGCCGCGTCCACCAGCGCCCAGCTTTCTTCACCCCGCACCAGGTAAAAAGGCGTGGCCGCATCACCCAAAAGATCAAGATGCTCTGAAATCCGGCCGGGTTTGGTTAGAAACATCTCCTTGGGACTCCTCGCCAGCTTCTTTAAAGTGGTCCCATCTTACTGCAACTTTCCTTTCTTTCGCAAGCTAAGTTAAGTTAACTTGGGGCCTGACCCCATGTTAAGTAATCCGAAGGGGCGGGGACGGTTGGGGCCCGGATGGGGAGAGAAGGGGTTTTGATGGGGGGAGGGGCGAAGGGCAAAGAAAAAAGGCGGCAGCCGGATTTGAACCGGCGCATAGAGGTTTTGCAGACCTCCGCCTTACCACTTGGCTATGCCGCCGCAAAAATGGAGCAGGAGACGGGACTCGAACCCGCGACAGCCACGTTGGCAACGTGGAGCTCTACCAGCTGAGCTACTCCTGCTCGATGCTAGAAATTTAACACGGCTGTTCCGAGCTTGTCAAGTCGGACCTTACCCGGCTAACGAGAACAAAAAGAGCCCCCGCCTGGTTCGATTTCCCCCTCACCACCTGCATCCTCCTGAGCGCACTGCTCTCGCTCCTCTGCCGGCTCCTCTCCATGCTCCGGCATTAGTCGCGTCCGTCATCGCCGGCCGGCGTGGCCGGGAATTCCTGGGGTTGAAAAAAAACCATTTGCCAAACCGGCGGCAATTATGCTAGAACTTTACCCGGAGGTTCGATCTCAAATAATTGAGAATACTTTTAAGTCGGATCAGAAAGGGGATTCCAGGATGAAAGTTCAGGGTTATGCAAGGGTAACAATAGTCGGGTTAGTGCTCCTGCTCGCGGCCATGCCGGCCTTGGCCGGGGGCCCGCCCAAGCCCCACTCGGAAAAGGCCGAGGCCCAGAAGCTGATTGACCAGGCCTGGGAACTGAGCCACACCGATTCCACCGCGGAGATTTATAAGCAGTGCGTCTCCTGGATGGAGCAGGCCGACCAGATGGATCCGAACAATGACGCGATCCTCACCGACCTGGCCCGCTACCGCTGGAACTACGGCGACAACCTGCCCAAACAAACCAAGGAAGAACAGACCAAGATCGAGGGCATCTACGCCCAGGGTCTGGCCGCGGCCGAGAAATCCCTGGCGGTGAAGGAAACCGTGGCCGGCCATTACTGGTATGCGGTGAACAAGGCCGCCGGCCTGGAGTTCTCAACCATCTTTTCCCAGGCCGCGGGCTTCCCCACCATTCTCAAACATTCGGGCTACGTTTCGGACCATGAACCGGACTATTACTACGGCGCCTCCGGCCGGCTCTGGTCCGAGATCCTGGTGCGGGTGCCCAAGATCGTGGTCAAGATGGTGGGCTACGACCCGCAACTGGTAGTGAACGACATTAACGCGTCCATCCAAAAGGAGCCCCGCTACCTCGATAATTACGTTTACAAGGCCCGTTTCATTTACACCTATTTTGAGAGCAAGGAAGAGGCGCTCGCGCTCCTGGATCACGCCCTGCAACAGGACCCCGCCGTCCTGCCCGAGGAAATCACCGCCAACCGCGTTTCCCAGCAGGATGCGCGCGAGCTTTGGAAGAAGATCACCGGCAAGGACTATCCGGCCAAGTAGGCCCAGGCTGAAGAGTCGCTCAAGTTCGACTGGGATCAAGCAGTACTAGCAGACACAAAGGGAAAGGGGTTGCGAAAGCAACCCCTTTTGAATTTGGTGGAGCCGGCGAGAGGGGTCGAACCTCCGACCTGCTGATTACGAATCAGCTGCTCTACCACTGAGCTACGCCGGCTTATGGCAATGTTTTCAGCCAGTTGCGGAAACGGTGGTGTCTCAATTTCGTTCACTGCTACCATTTTGCTACAACTTGAGTGCTTGACTATCTCCCGGAGTTCCTTTTCCTCAGCTTCCCGGTCCACAGTATCGTAGCGGGTGAACACGCTCATGGTCTTGTGGCCGGTGATGCTCATGATCCGCCGGTCCTGGTAGCCGGCCCGCCGTGATCGGGTTACAAAGCAATGCCTGAGGTCGTGGAAGTGGAAGTCCTTGATCCCCGCCCGCTGGCAAGCCTTGTTAAAGGCGTTCTTCGGGTTCCCCGCCTTGCGCCATGCCTTCCCATCCCATCGCTTGAATACCAGATCGCCCGACTGAAGGTCCGCCACCTGTCCTACTTGATTTTCCTTCATTTCTCGGAGCATGTCAATCAGTTCCGGCGATAAGGGAATGGTCCGGCCCTCGTTGGTCTTGGTATCCTCGGGCCTCAACTGAATCCAGCCGCCCTTAAGGTCAACCCGGTCCCAGGTAAGGCCGATGATCTCTCCCCGGCGCATCCCCGTGCCCCAGGCCAGCCGGATGATCGGCTTTAGATGGTCCGCCGCCGCAAACAGGAGCCGGGAGTATTCGTCATCCGTTAAGATTCGACTGCGGACGTTGTTCTCTTTCAGCATCTTGATCCCGGTGCATGGGGTTCGCTCAATCCAGCCGTTGGCAACGGCCCGGGCGAAGGCGGTCTTGAGCAATGCCAGCGAGCGGTTAATGCTGGCCGGTCGGAGTTCCCCGCCGCCGTGTTGCTTCCGCTGGCCTTGCCGCCAGGTGATGAACTTTTCCATGTGCTCCCTGGTGATGCTCTGGGCCTTCCGGTCCTTGCCGAAAAAGCTCAGAAGCGGGCGAGCGTTCACCACATCTGCGGCGTAAGAGCGTTTGTGCTCTTTGGAATAGTCCAAGAAGGCGTCAATCAGTTCCCCGAAGGTCATGCCGGGCCGGGATGCTTTCACAAAGCCGCTTCTCTTGGCTTCGGCAATCTCCGCCCTTTTCTCGGCAAGTTTCTGTTCGGCATCTCTCTTGCTCTTGGCATCGGGCACGGCCTTCCAGACCTGCTTGCCGTTGAGGTCGGTATAACGAATATACCAGGTCGGGGAGTAAATCTTCCTGCCCCGACTATCCTTGCCGATCACCCGCCGGAAAGCTCCCATTTTTCACTCCTTGCCTTTGTGCCGGAAGGGGCGCATCAAAAGCACGCTGGTGGTAATGCCCTGCTTCCGGGCCTCTTGCTCCAAAAGCCGGTATTCTTCCGGCGTCATCCAGACCGTCATCCGGGCCGAGTATTTCTCCTCTAACGGCCTGGGTTTCGGCCCCGGCTTTTTCCGTTTCTTCTTCATCTTAGCCCTAATTATAACACACGCCGCGTAAGTTGTCAAGAAAAAAGCGAACTTTTTTCCTGATAAAAAGTTGTAGCAAAAGTGGTAGCAGTAAAAATCGCCTTCATTTTCCTGAATCTTCAAGGCTAGTTAGCAGGCCAAAATCCCGGCCCGGTGTTACACAATCAAGTGCTCTCCCCCCGGAAGCAACCCTTTTCCGCAATTGTCTGGACTTCCCCTGCTCTTGCCCGGCTACAAATTCCATGATGCTCTGCTCCCGAAACCGGATCATTTGACGCTTGCCAGGCCCCAGCCGGATACAGGGCAGGTAGCCGCGCTCAGCCCAATCCAGCACAGTCTTGGGCTTGATCTTCAGGAGGTCGGCCACCTGCTCAGCCGTCCAAAATGATCCCATACCTAACCACTTGCTACTGCCGTTCTCCGTTTAAAATGGTCTGAAAGCTGGCCGCAAGTCCAGCACTTCTGCCCAAGCATCGGCCAGGGTTCGGGCAGTTCCTTACGCTCTATGGCCGCCTCGACTTCGGCAACGTCCAGATTCAGCATCGCGGCCAGGCCGTTCCCCGCCCCAGCGCCCCAGCTCTCCCAGTTCGGCCACCACTCCGGGCAAGACCCCCTCGCTCAGATCGCCCCGGCCAGCAGGGAGCCAATCTCGGAAATGAAAAAATCCAAGACACCTTGGGTTTGCTGTTGGAGAATTTGCACGGATAAAGGCAGGAAGAGTGAACTCAGGCCGCTGCCGCCGGCGCCGGGCAATTGCGCTTCGAGTTCGGCGCTGAGGTGGTAGCCGAGCGTGCTGTTATAAAGCAAGGTCACTGGAATTTCATAGGGCCAATCCGGGTCAATTGGGTTGTCCTGCGCAATGGGAAAGCCGTTCTCGTCGTAACTCACCAGCTTCACGGTATAAGGGGCAGTCGAGCCGTCGGAGGTGATCGCTTTCAGGCAGAAGGTCGCCGGCGAGAACGGCATCAGCTCAATCGTGTCCCCGCTCACGCAGTCCACCGCGGTCAGATCGCCCTGGTTGACGCAGGGGCCGCTGGACGATGTAATCTGAAACGGCTGATAAAGATAGGCCAGCCAGCGCATGGGGTGCATCTCGATCCGCTGGGGTGACGCTCCCGCCTGGCAGTCCAGGTGCCAAAAGGCAAGCGCCAGGTCCGCAGTCCCATAGGCATTGCTCGCCAGCGGCAGCTCCAATCGCTGAACCTCCTGCCCGGTCCGCTCCGGCCGATCGCTTAACCCGCCCTCAGTCACATAATACACCACCCGGTAATCCCCAGCCGGCGGCTGATCCACCTCCTGCAAATCATCATCAATCCGAACCATGGGCAAAGGCGGATTCTCTGGATCTGCCGACGCTTCATCATGGCGGTAAAACATCGCCGCCACGAAGGGATAAGGCAGGCTCGCCCCGGCCGGCTGGGGAGAGTCATTGATCATGCTGGAGAGGAGAATCTGTTGGATCCAGGTCGCCCCCGCGGGAAGGTCCTGGCCCCATCCCTGAATCCAGATCGGCAACAGTGATTATTCCAGGTCTTCTTTCTTGTGCTTTACCTGCTCAGGCGCATATCTCTCGATCAAATCATAACACTCCTTGGCTTTCGATCTACTATATTGCGTCATTACCTTTCTATTATAAAATTGAGGATGCTTGGTCTTAATGCTTCTCCATAACTCATAATTCTTTTTATACATTTCGATAGCTTCAGGCGGTATCTTGCCATTTTTATTAATTCCGCTTATAGCAACTTCCTTACATTTTTCAGCATAGAGTATTCCGAGCTGATCTAAAAAATCTGTCTGAAATTGACGCATGGGATCATTGGTGTTTCTGTAATATTTATAATATTTATTACTCAATACCTCATTATTTTCAACATAGTTAACCCATCGTTCAGAAGCTGTTATCCATTCCGATGAAATATCTGGCGGATATTTTTTCTTTCCTAGCTTCCTTGCAGCTATTCCTCGCCTTGCATATTCTGCTTGCCAGGAACCAGGATAATTATCTATAATAAATTGCATAATTTTATCTATGTCTCCCAAGGGAGGATAAGGACCTTCTGGGTAGGTGCTAGTATAGTCATCAGTGTAGGCATAATATAAAATAGAATCAATTTTTATCAAGGCGAGAACAGCCGCTTCGGAACAACGACTTTTATCCCAAATCTCATACAGGCTTTTAACTGTATAACGATTAGGCCAGCTAAAACAAATGTTGCCTTCGCTGATCTCCTGATATTTGATTTCAATTTCAGGCGTAATGAATTCAACAATTGGACGGGAATCTCGAACATCTTCATACTTTTCATCCCGAATGAAAGAAGTGTAGGATTCATTTCTTTGATAGATATCCTGCAGCGCAGTAAAGCTCTCATCATCGTCAATCAGCTTTTCGCAATGAACCTTATTTGATAAGATGTTATTTAAAAATGGATAAATATATTGATATTTTAGCTCAAGAGCTTTTTGAGCCTCGGTCTTAAATTCTTCACCTGCAACTTCTTGTTTCTGGCTTTTGGGGGCCACTTTTTGAGGCAGGCTGACCGGAGCAGAAGTCGGCGATGCTGTTACTTTCTTTTGCTCACTGCCAGCCTGAGAGCAAAATAACAGAATTGCGATTAAAATAACTGAATTTTTCATTTCCATGTCCTCCTTGGCTTAAAAACCTTTTTAGGGATTATTAAGCCTCGTGTAAACAGGATTCCGAATAATCCAATCCTGTCCATCCCAAACAACAGCGCGATAAACCATATTGTTAGGATTCCTGGCATCAATGACAGCAGCTGGTTTTTGCAAAACTTACGAAACCCAATCTATCTTTGATGGGTAGATTTAAGATAGAATTATTCTGGAGTAGATAAATTACAATTTAATAAATGTTGCTCAAAGGAATTTTCCCATTCATTCAAAAAGTTAATATTCATTTTCTGATAGCGTTGGCGGTCTTCGTCATTCTTCATGTAGTATTTCTTGCCAGGCAGAGGAACGTTCAATTCATTAATAATACCATAGTTAACGAAGGTATTTTTCCATAGAAAAGTATTTTGAATAACACCTTTCCTCAAAGGATCGCTTTCTTCAAAACATATATCGAAATTACATCTACTGCTAAGCTTGTAATGATCTTCACGCATTGCTTGGAAATAATTTTTTAAAGCTAATCCAGCAGATTCAACATTGTTATAGATACATATATCTATAAAAATAAGATAATATTTAGACTCATTTCCATAAAGCTGTTGCGTGCGAACATACTCTATGTCTATGTGCTTTTCTATGCCTGAAAGATTTAGGTTTGTATTTTGATAGTTCATTCTATTAAGGCAATCAATTAAGGAGTTAGCAGAAAGCAATTCACTATTAGCTTTATGTTTATATTTCTTTAGATTATATTTAATATTGGATTGCAATAATGCCTGTATTTTGTTACGAGGTAGAGGCTTTGAAGCTTTATAAGATACTGATTTATTACAAATTCTTAGAGATAAATATATTGCGATTATTGATGCGATAATAATGGAAACTATAATGAGACCTAAATATATCTTCTTGGTTTTCATTCCATAAAACCTCATTCCGAAATTCCCATAGGCACAGGAGTTAGGTCAATAAACCAAGGAGGCAGAATGAATGAATGTTCTTTATAATAAGTTCTACCAACTCCAAACATATTTATTTGAACATTATTTGGATAAAAAGCAAAGGTTAATTCATAGATAATGCCATATTGATCATCTTTTGGATATGTGGTAGTCATATGGTAATCCCATGTTGCGCTTTCATAAATATCAAAGCCCCCGATAGCAAGGATTTTTGATGTTTTGAGATCACCACTTTGAGCTTTAACTCCTAAAGCACCAACATTAACCCCCAAGGAATCAGCTAATGATTTATAAAAGCCTACAACGGTAAAACAATCAGCATTAACAGTCCAATTATTATTTAAATCAGATAAAAAAGATTTGGGCTTAAATTTATAAGAAGTAAAATAGCTATAGCCCTCAACGTACCAAGGTTGCGGGTTAGAATTATATTGAACAACATGTTTATGTTTAAATAAACTATCATCTTTCCATTTAGATGACCATAATCCTTCAGCCAAAGAATAAAGAATCTCATCGTCTGTCATAGAAGAATAATAATCTTTGCTCAACAAGAATGAGGAATATCTTAACACCTCTACCCACGGTTCTTCCATTGAATCTACCGGAGGCCGATCAATTACATACATGTCATGCGGCCCGGTAACATTAGGAAATGTTGCAATTTCCACATCGCTTTGGAGCACAATTTTCCACCAGAGATGGTCGGTAATATAAGTGATTCCCTCAGGAAGGGGAGCGCTAAATTCAAATTCGTAATCTGCTGTGGCAGTTACCGTTTGTTTAGGTAACATAGGGAAACAGGTAGGCATCATACTATAATTCCCGCACTTGGCGGAGACCGGATGAATCCGCACGGTTTTATCCGGAGGAATCACAGAAATCGAAGCTTTGATTATTGGTGTAATGCCACCAAAGTAAGCGGCCTGGGTAGCGTCTTTGTAGATCTGTCCCGAGGGAGGGGGCCACTCCGGGTTACCGGCTGGATTTTCATGGACGGTCATGGCGTCTTGGAGTGATCCGGTATCATCCCAATTGAAGCTGATGGAATGAATCACCACTGCCACAAAGTTAGGCACCGCGTTGCTCCCGACCCCTTGCGGGTCCGCCACGATCGGCGCGCCGCGCATCGCATAGATCGCGGTGGCAGTGGGCACTGAAGGCGTATCTCCCGGCAGCCCTCCAACATAGACCGCTTCAAACGGCCCGGCCCGGTGATAGCTCTCCCCGCCGTAATTCCCATACACCAGGTCAATCGTCAGAGAGTCCAGCACGTCTCCCTCGTAGTAAAAACTCTTGAGCACGCCCTGGATGGGCCCCGTATAGGTGCCTCCGGTCAATAGTTGGGGCGGCTCCTGCTTGACGTAAAACACCTGCGGGTCAAGGTCCGTGCTCTCCGCCAGGTATTGCAATTCATTCCCATTCTCATCCACTATTGTAATACTCCCTTGCTCCACGCAATAGTCCGGCAGCGGCGCTCGGATCGGCCAATACCAGCTCCGGGTGCTCCGCTCGCTCGCTCCCCACACCTCCTTGATCCCAACTACCCACAACTCCTGGGTGTCTCCGCTCAAACATCCCAGCCGCCACCAGGCCTCGGTCCTCGCATCCGCCTCGTTCGCCATCCAAATCTCCACCGTGGATCCATCGCTCGGCGCTTGCCAGGGATGAGCGCCCACGGTCCCGCCGCCTCCACCATTTTTTAATGCCTCAGCATCGTTCTGAAGAGTTTTACCGGAGCGCCCCGCATTCCGAAGTTCACGGAGAGGTGGCTTCCACACGGGGTAAGATACCGTTAAGGTCTGCCAGCGTTTCCCGTCCCAGTCGCTCCTGCCACCATTGCAAGTGGCTTCGGCGCATCCGCTCCAAACAGGCCTCGTAAAGCGGCTCCAGGATATTGAGGGCGGCAAAGAGGAAAGCTCCACTGCCGCAGGTCGGATCGAGCACGGTGACGCTCTCGATGGCTTTCCAGAAGGCCACGACCAGTTCCGGCCCCTCGGATTCCTCGATCACGTTCTGGGCTAACTGGCGGATATCGAGGTTGTAGGTGATGAGGTCGGTGATGTTCTAGATTTCGCCCCGCTCGATCTTTTCCTGGACTTCAAAATTGTGATCTCTTTACGATCCAACCTCCTAGCCAGATCCAATACGGACGTGATAAATCATGCTCTTCCTTTGCCCCTTTGGAGTTACTCATGGACTTGTCAGCGCTGCGCTTTTGGCCTGCCAGGCGCTCAGGAGCCGGCCGAGGTCGGTGCGGATAAAAGTTAAATCTACGGTCTCGATCTTGCCGGTCTTCTCCAGGGCCACAGCAATAAAGCCGATTGCCGCCTCTATGCCCTCAGGTGTTGCTTCAAGGTCCGGCATGATCTGGGCCAGGGCGGCCAGGGCCTCGTCACGGTAGGTGGCTTCATCACCGGAAAGAGTAAGTGCGGTCAAGCCATCCTCCACTGAAGCCAGGATATCCCACGAGTCCTCGCGGACAGAGAGATCCAAGGTGTAAGTGCGGTAAGCTTGGTAAACGCCTCCATACAGATAGCGGACCTCGGTGACAGTGGGGAACGAGCCCACCTGATCCGGAAAGCGGAGACCAAAATCCAGGCTCAAGTGATCGCCGGTGTTGAGGTAGCGTAGCCAGGTGATCTGGTTGGCCTCCACCGTGCCGCCGTCCGAGGCCCAGACCACAGTGAGCTCAGGCGCGGGGAGTTCCTCAATGCTGAACTGTGCCGGAATGCCAATATTATCTATCTCCAGGCCAACGCCGATAATGGCAAGGGGATCCATTGCAGTCACGAGCGGGGTCAGGTATGTGACGCTTCCTACCAAAATAGATGCCACATAGTCCTGGTCAGCGCTGTCCACCGCGGTGGGATCAAAACCCATGACGATGGCCGCGCCCAGACCATAGGGATTGAGAGTTACCGCCGGCTTGGGATCGGTGGCGCCGTCGGTAAATTCTCCTAGCGGCTGGGCCCCCCAGGACTCCATGTTGGTGACGCTAAACTTTCCATGCACCGTGAAACTACCCGCAGGGGAAATCGCAGAATCTACCATCACGATCTGGTGATCATCCTCCGAACAGCGCCGGCCCAGCCAATGCACGCCCAAGAGATCCCTGACCTTGGGCAATTCCTCGGGATGGTTTTTGAGAGCGATCAGGCCATCTCCGGCCAGGACTCGGCCTTCGATTTCGGCATTAGTCGCGTTGGTCTTGCCGATATTTACAACCACAAAAACATTGTAAAAGCCGGTGCGCATTTCATCCACGAATGTGGCTTCATCGTTCGTGATCAGGTAATCAATGTTTGCGCTATCCAGCACCTGTTCAATCCAAGAACCCACGGCCACGGGGTTCATGCTACGATCCTTTCCCAGCCGCAGCCAGACCAGCACCGAGGGTCTTGGGTCAAGAATTTCCTTGATAACTTCGAGAAGGATCTTCCGCACTTCGAACAAAACTT